>Ga0102953_1000223_pt1 | contig 40800 bp, 29 predicted proteins | sample SalPon2A_C_D2_MG_FD_78509 | JGI IMG/M metagenome (GOLD analysis project Ga0102953, IMG submission 78509) | Soil microbial communities from South San Francisco under conditions of wetland restoration - Salt Pond MetaG R2A_C_D2_MG | ecosystem: Environmental > Terrestrial > Soil > Wetlands | place... | reverse complement strand
GTATCTGATTGCTGCGAGAGTATTTCTCAGGAAGTCCAGGAAAGTTTAAAAATAGGAGGGACCCTCCTGAATGGTTGCGGAATCTACTCAAAAGCACCATGCTCTGTTTTGATGACAGTGATCAATAATATTCAACTAAAACGACTGGAAGAGGCGGTCTTTACCATTGACGAAAACGCCCTTTTTATCGTTGAAAACACCTTTTCAGTGTTAGGCAAAAGTTTTTCAAAAAGGAAAATTTATTAGCCCGCTTATGTCTCTGCTTTGTTGTTTCTCAAGATTAATGCCTGATGGAAAATTAATAATGGCAATTCCAATAATCATTGTGTAGATATATATACATATTGCGGTAATCACGAGACTGTTAGAAATAAAAATGGCACACCAGGGAAACAACATGAATTTTGAAATTGAATTAGACGTTCCTTCACGCAAGAATACGTGTGCTCGTTTACTCTTAAACCTCCTGTTCGACAGCGGTCTGCTATGCCTATTGGGGCATAATAGTTTCGGTTCCGCATGGCCGGAGGCTGCGCCTTAAGTTAAATTCAACTCAATCAAGCCAACCTTTAGCCCGTGCGGATTTTCCGTTGCGGGCTTTTTTTTTGCCCGAATGTTCAAACTTAGGAGGAATATCAGATGAGGGAAATCAGTGTATTCGACACAACGTTAAGAGATGGTGAGCAAGCGGCCGGCTGCCGACTGGGAGTTGCTGAAAAGTTGAAGATCGCCTATCAGCTGGCCGGGCTTGGGATCGACATTATTGAAGCAGGCTTTCCATGCTCATCACCTGAAGATTTCAAGGCTGTCAAAGCTATAGCCCAAAATGTGAAAGGCCCTACAATCTGCGCGTTGAGCAGAGCAATACTGGCTGACATCGATGCCTGTGGCGAATCCTTGAAAGAGGCTGCTAAATCAAGGATTCATACGGGGATCGGCGTTTCAGATATCCATATTATGGGTAAATTTCGTGATGACAAATATGGAAATAGCCTTGATGAGAAAAAGGCAACAACCATAAACATGGCAGTCGCTGCTGTGAAAAGGGCGAAAGAGTACACCGATGAAGTTGAGTTTTATACTGAAGATGCAGGACGTTCTGACCCCATTTTTTTATTTGAGATTATCGAGGCGATTATTGATGCCGGTGTAACCGTTGTTAATGTTCCGGACACGACTGGTTATGCCATTCCTTCCCAATATGGGAAACTGATACGTGATATTCAATTAAAAGTTCCAAACATTGCCAAAGCTATTATCAGTGTGCATTGCCATGATGATCTGGGACTGGCGGTTGCAAACTCGTTAGCTGGAATTGAGAATGGTGCAAGACAGGTGGAAGGAACGATCAATGGCATTGGGGAAAGGGCCGGAAATGCGGCACTGGAAGAAATCATCATGGCACTGCGGACCCGCTGCGACGTTTACGGAATCAATACCAAAATACAGACAAAGGAGCTTTACCGCACAAGCCGTATGGTAGCTGAATCGATGGGCATGTCGATTCCTCCGAACAAGGCTATTATCGGCGAGAATGCTTTTTCCCACAGTTCAGGTATTCATGTTGACGGCTTCCTTAAAGAGCGGCAAACATATGAAATAATACAACCTGTGGATGTGGGGTTCCCACAGAGCAGAGTGATATTGACTGCACGAACAGGAAGGCATGGGGTCTTTCATCGAATTTCTGAGTTGGGAATGGACTTGTCTACAAAGGATTCAGAAAAGGTATACCAACGATTTTTACGTGTTGCCGATAAAAAAAATGAGATTTTTGATGAAGACCTGGTTGCCATAATGAATGATGAAATCAGGGAGCAGCCGGAATCATATAGTCTCAATTCGTTTCAGGCCCATTGTGAAACAGGCAGAGCACCGGAGGTGACGTTGGAACTGAACTTTGAAGAGACTATCGTAAAGGGATCAGCAAGAGGGGATGGTCCTGTTGATGCGGCCTATAAGGCAGTCTCAGAAATTATCGGTTTTTCGCCCAAATTACTGCGTTATGAAATACAAGCTGTAACCGAAGGGACCAATGCACTGGGTAAAGTAATGGTCCATATTGAACATGATCAGGTTAAGGTTATTGGCAGTGGTGCTTCAACTGATATTATTGAGGCCAGCATCAAGGCATATATCGATGGTATAAATAAATTAAAGCTACCTTGTAGTTGAAACAACATGCTCGATGACACCTGGAGCAATTGTATCCGGGTGTATTAGATAATTGATACTCATATCCGAAAAGCGTAATTTTCTGCGGTGGAACGAAGTGACAATTTTCTTCTAATGCTTACATGTTAGGTATAGGAGGGAGTCTAACACGAACATTGAATACGGCAGCAGCAACGCGACGTATATCTTGAATGAAGAGGCTCAAATCCTATTTACATAGAGGCAGGATGACAATATGGTTCCTCTGGCTTAGCTCCATAAAAGGCCACGTTAAGCGGGACAGCGTATTAAGTTGTCCTGCCTTTACTTGTCTTGAGGGCTGCTCAATCAATCCTTTCTATCGGCACCACATGGTCAACAAAAATTAATTTGCATCTCAAATAAATTTTACATATACTTTAGTTAAGTGGAATGAGCTTAACATCACATAAAAACGGCAGCAGTAACGCACGTATACTTAGATTAGAGGCTCATTTTTAACTACCAAGGCAGGAAGAAAGGTCTTGTGCCTTAAGCTTAAACTCCACATTATGGTGGGCAAGTTCAAGCGGGGATTCACACAAGGTTTTACTCCCTGCCTTTTTAATTTTGGCATTCCTGGCACTCACACCAAAATCCTGATTTTTTCAAGGTAGCCTTTAGTCTATACTAGGCACCAAAGTCAGATACTATTTCTTTTCGCATTTCTTCAATAATATCAACATAGCTTGGCACTGTTTCGTTTGCAACAAGGCAGGCCTTGCGGTCGACAGCAAGCAGATCATCACCATGAATAACTTTTCCAAAAGGAAAAGATTCCCCTTCATATGGTCGCCAATCATAGCTTTGAAATCGTTTTTCTCCACCAACGATCGCACCATCAAAAAGGTGCCCTATCGTGAAATATATATCTTGAAGTACTGACATTACAGATGGGTTGTGCAACCTGTCTCTTGCATGTGTTTTTTTATCGCTGTATTTGCTTCGTGGAAAAAGCCCGTAGAGGTTCTTGAGAGAAGCGGATATCAAGGGCGCTGTGGATTCTGTTCGTTTAAGAACAGCAAGCGAGATCCGGCAATCTACTTCTTCAATGAGCCTTGGAGCCCATAAGGATTGAAACCGAACTGGAGCAGGAGAGATGTTTACGTATTCCTTTAAAGGCAACTCATCTGCATCAAGTAAACTGACTCGGGCATCAAGCAGGGAAGTTACGCCGTTTTCTGATGCAATTTCTTGTAATGAACATTGAGCACAGACGCCCTCAACAAGAAAAATTTTAGCACTGGGATTAAGCGTTCTCAGCGTCGTCAAAACAGTGGCTAATACCTTGAGATCGATTGTAACAGGATGGCTCACTGGGTAGCCCAGATTAGGTTTTATCAGAATTGTTTTTGCGGTGAGAGCTTTATGGGGGGGAACATATTGGAAATCGGAAGTACTGTTGACTTTGATCATCGTATTTTCCCAGGGCTTACTTTCTTGTCGGTAGTAGTAAAATGATCTTTCTCCAGGTCATTTGGTTAGTGAAGATAGTAACTTTATGGGAGACGATAGTCATTTTTTATAACTCAGGCGCGCCAAGAAAACCAGGGGCGATTCACTTAAATCAAAACTGGTAATCCTCATTTTTTCAAGAGGGGTGCACGCTCAGTTGTAAAAACCGGAAAGAAATTATGGACTCCGTTTTGATTGTTTTGTCAAAGAGCATGCCTAAGAAAACAGCATATTTTTATGTGATTACAACTGACTTTCAGCTCGATACAATCTTTGTGGACCATAGCAGCCTCTTACAGAAACCGTTGAAGACGCACGCCAACTGAAACGTCATGGGGCAAAGGCAGTCCAGAGGAGACTGTTTGTTTGATGTCTTTCAATCTGGGCTTCCCACAATGGTCTCTTCCAGAGCCTCCCCTGTCCCACTGCTTGGCTGAAACTTGGTGGTAATCACATATTTTTATATAGATTTGGGGAAATGACTAGAAAGCTGTATCAGTTATGGATACAGCCCTTTTCTGTCAATTTGTTGACAATGTATATTGACAGCCTTACCAGTTTATTTACAGGGTAGTACTTTTCAAGTCATGCCAACTGTTCCGTGTAGGTCGACAGAGGCAAGTTGAGGGGATTGCATGAACACAGATACCCCTAAAAGCCCATACAAAATTAATGAGAAGACCTATGCCCGCTATGTACGGGCACTTCAAATTTTAGAGAGCCGGATAGGGCTCAATCTAAAAATCCACAATGCCGATGAGTTGCTCAATAAAGGGCAAATTTTTTTGTTTAACCATTTTGCCCGCTTTGAAACCATTATCCCCCCATACCTTATTTTCAAACATACCGGCGCTTATTGTCGCTCCATAGCCGACCACACTCTTTACGAGCATAGCGTTACCTTTTCAAAATTTCTTACTGGCGGCGGCGCCGTACCGGATAATCTTCCAGGTTTACTCCCTTTTCTGGCTTCAGAGATCTTACGAGGCAGAAAAGTCGTGATTTTTCCTGAAGGCGGTATGGTTAAAGACCGGCGGGTTACTGATGATGCCGGACGGCTTGGTGTATTTTCCACATCGACGCTTGAGTATAGAAAGCACCACCGAGGCGCGGCAGTTCTGGCCCTCATCCTGGACATCTTTAAACACCGGATCAGGAGTCTCTTTAGAAATGATGATCTCAAACGCATTGAACATTGGCGGCAGGCCCTTGGCCTTGAAAGTGCTGAAGCACTTCTGGTGCAAGCCAATGAACCGACTCTCATTGTGCCAAGTACCATAACTTTCCACCCTATTCAAATAGACGATAATATTCTCAACAAAGTGATTGAATTTTTTACCCGGGGAATGCCAACCACATTGGTTGATGAGCTAACTGTTGAAGGCAACCTTCTTTTTCGTGAAACCGATATGGACATCCGGCTCGGAGATCCGATTCGTCCCAGAAATCTGACCTGGCTCTGGATGTATAAGGTCCTGACGAACCGCTACTTCCTGGAAGTTGATTCACTCGATGATCTTTTCGGCCTTAAACCGCAGTCAGAGACCTGGAGTAAGCGCATTCTTGGGCAACTTATCAGCAAGGACTGTGAGAGTATCCGTGATGCCTATATGAGAGGACTCTATTCCGGAATCACTGTCAATTTCAGCCATCTTGCTGCAAGTCTTATCGCAATCTGGTGCAAAAGAGGGAGGATGGAGGTCCCGGCCTATGAGTTCCATAAGGTCATCTACCTGGCCATAAAGCAACTGCAGAAGTTGCCAAATATTTATTTGCATCGTGGCCTGACCATTGTCCAAAACTATAATAAGCTGCTTGCTGGCGAGTGCGACGAACTCAACAACTTCCTGAGGACCTGCGAACAGGCCCATCTTGTTGCTGTAAAGAAGAGTGCTTACCGATTCCTTGAGAGGCCGACGGAGGGTCGTCGAAAAACGGATATCAGGCGGGATAACCCTATTGAGGTGCATGCCAACGAAATTGCGCCAATTCCGGAAGTTAAAGCCGCCATAGAAGATGCGATCAATAGAGCACAAACTCCAAATAATCTGGAACTTGCGCAATATCTTTTTGACGATGAAATGCGGGATTTTTCATGGAACAGGCAGGAATTCTCCAAGAAGATATTCCAGGAGATCAACAAGAAAGAGACCGCCATTACCAGTGGCGCACCGTATTTCCTTCTTCCGCAAAGAAAAAGCAACGTTGGTATACTGCTTGTCCACGGTTTTCTCTCTTCTCCGGCTGAACTTGCCGGTTTTGGCGAGGAGATGCATTCCAAGGGATATGCTGTTTTGGGGGTGCGTCTGGCTGGCCATGGCACTTCACCTTTTGACCTGCAGGAGCGCCGCTGGCAGGAGTGGCTTGATTCAGTCCGTCGAGGCTACCAGATTCTTGCCACAATCACTGAGCATATTGTTGTTGTCGGTTTCTCTGCAGGCGGGGCACTCGCTTTATTGCTGGCAGCAGAGCACCCCGACAAATTGACCGGAGTTGCCGTGGTTTCTATGCCCCTCGCCGTTAAGGACAGGAATAGCACCTTTGTGCCGATGGTGAATTTTCTCAGCAAGTTGAGCAGCCATATCCCCGGTATCGATGGCATTCGTCCCTTTTATTACAACACCTCTGCGCATCCGGAAACAAATTACCGTTCCATGCCGATGAACGCGCTCCAGGAGTTCAGCAGCCTACTGAAGGCCGTCAAAAATGTGCTGTCCGAGGTCACAACGCCTACCCTGATACTGGAAAGTGAGAATGACCCTATTGTGACCAAAGATAGCGCTGAAAAGATCTTCAAGCTACTCTCTTCCACTGACAAGGACTTGCAGAGCATTCAGAGCGATCGCCACAGTCTCATATACGAAAATATTGGTGAGACCTGGACGCTGCTTGAACAGTTTATCCATAAGGCGGTTGAGAAGGGCCTTATTTTCATAGGAGACTACTTGAACAGGTCGCAAGAGTGCGAGAAACTGTACCCGTCCGGCCTGCAATGGAACCTTACCTCGGTGGATGAACCGGTCCATACAATTTTCGAAAAGTCGGCTGCGCATTTTGCCGAACAGCCCTGCCTCTCGTTTTTAGGACGGATCTATCGCTACAGAGAGGTCCAGGAGCTGATCAACCAGACAACTGCAGGCTTGCAGCATCTGGGCATACACAAAGGTGATCGAGTCGGACTCTGCCTGCCCAATTCTCCTTATTTTGTGGTTGCCTATTATGCAGCGCTCAAGGCAGGCGCCACAGTAGTCAACTTCAACCCGCTCTACACTGAAGAAGAGATTGCCGCTCAAATTGACGACAGCGGCGTATCCATAATGTTTACGCTGGACCTGGATCCGTTGTATCCTAAGGTTGCAGCCGCTCAGGAACATACAGCCCTCAGTAAGATAGTTGTCTGCTCGTTTACCATGGCCCTGCCGCCTTTAAAGAAAATGATGTTTTCCTCTTTTAAACGTTCGCTCATCGCCAATATTCCAGACGCTCCACACATCATCTTCTTTGAAAAGCTGACCAGTTACGGCAGCAGCCCGGCCCCTGTCGACATTAATTCAGCCACGGACATCGCCCTTCTGCAATACACAGGAGGGACAACGGGCGTTCCCAAAGGTGCCATGCTCACCCACACAAATGTGTCTACCAACACGGAACAGGTTCGCCTCTGGCTCGGTAACGTGAGTCCTGGCGGTGAAAAATTTCTAGCCGTCTTGCCCCTCTTTCATGTTTTTGCCATGACTGGCATCATGAATTTAGGCATTGCCACCGGCTCAGAACTCATTCTGTTGCCAAGGTTTGATTTAAAGGGGCTTTTGAAAACTATTGTCAAGGAACGGCCCACAATCTTTCCGGCGGTGCCGAGCATCTTTTCCGCCATTAACAACTTCAGTAGTATTGAGAACATGGATCTGTCCTCAATACGTTTCTGCATCTCAGGCGGGGCTCCTTTGCCCACCCAGGTTAAAGAGCGCTTTGAGCAGCTTACCGGTTGCACAGTGGTTGAGGGATACGGCTTGTCAGAGACCGCACCGGTGGTTTCCTGCAATCCGCTCCACTGCAGCGGCAAAGCAAACTCCATTGGTCTGCCGCTGCCGGGTACGGAAATAGAGATCCGCAACCTGGAAGACCCGGTTAAACGGGTTAAAATCGGTGAAAAAGGTGAGCTCTGTGTCCGCGGGCCCCAGGTAATGCCGGGGTATTGGAACAGGCCGCAGGAAACCAATGAGGCCTTTGTGAATGGCTGGTTTAAGACCGGAGATGTCGGTTATGTAGATGAGCAGGGCTACCTGTTTCTGACTGATCGCTTGAAAGAGATCATCATTAGTTCAGGATATAACATCTATCCCAGGATTCTTGAAAAAGCGCTCTACCGTCATCCTGATGTTGAAGAGGCCGTGGTTATCGGTATCCCTGATACATATAAAGGTGAAGTCCCCAAGGCCTTTGTTAAATTAAGAAGCGGCGGGACCGTTACAGAAGAGGAGCTGCTGGCCTTTTCAGCCGGGCACCTCAACCCCATCGAGCATATCACGAGTATTGAGTTTCGAGAACATCTTCCCAAAACTTTGGTTGGCAAATTGTCTAAAAAAGAGTTGATCGAAGAGGAAGTTCGCAAATCGCAGACGCAGCCGTCTGATTCTCAAGTTGCAGAGGAGGGTGAAAAATGAAAACCGTGGTGATTACTGATTTTGTCCGTTCTCCATTCACCTGCAGAGGCAGCGGTGCACTCTCCAAGGTTCGGCCCGATGATATAGCCGCCCAGGTTGTTGCTGCCCTTGTCAAAAGAAGCGGCCTGGACCCGACGCTTATTGAGGACCTGATTCTGGGCTGCGCCTTTCCTGAAGCAGAGCAGGGGTTTAATCTGGCCCGCCTCGTTGTCTTTCTGGCCGACCTGCCAAGAAGCATGGGGGGAGTCACCGTTAACCGGTTCTGCGGCTCCTCCATGCAGGCCATTCATATGGCCGCCGGCGCCATCCGGATGAACGCCGGGGAGGCCTTTATCTGCGCAGGAGTGGAGTCGATGACCAGGGTGCCGATGACCGGCTTTAACCCCATGCCGAACCCTAAACTGTACGAAAACATGCCAGCAGCCTATATGTCCATGGGCGAGACTGCGGAAAATCTGGCCCGCCTCTACAACATAGCCCGTGCCGACCAGGAGGCGTTTGCGGTAGAAAGCCAGTTAAAGGCTGTTCATGCCCGGGAAAAAGGTTTGTTTGAAGATGAGATTGTTGCCATTCAAACCAAAAACGGCATGGTCACAGAGGACGGCTGCCTGCGTCCTGAGGTCACCATCCAGGCACTCTCAAGCCTTAAACCTGCCTTTGATGAGACAGGCACCATCACGGCAGGCACGTCCTCTCCCATAACTGATGGCGCTTCTGCCGTATTGGTCACTACATTGGAGTTTGCCCAAAAAAACAACCTCACTCCGCTGGCAGGTATTCGCAGCTATGCAATTTCCGGCTGCGAGCCGCATATCATGGGGATCGGGCCGGTAGAATCAACCAGAAAGGCGCTCAAACGGGCAGAGATCAGCCTGGATGACATTGATATCATTGAACTCAACGAGGCCTTTGCGGCGCAGGCCCTGGCAGTGATTCACGAAACAAAGATGGACAGGGCAAAGATCAATCTGGATGGTGGCGCCATCGCCCTCGGCCATCCGCTTGGCGCAACCGGAGCGCGGATAACCGGTAAGGCAGCCCAATTGCTCAAACGTCACAACAAACGATTTGCTTTGGCAACGCAATGTATTGGCGGTGGACAGGGAATCGCCACTGTCCTGGAGGGACTATGATGAGCATTGAAAAAGTTGCGGTCATCGGCTCAGGTGTGATGGGGGCAGGCATTGCCGCCCAGATTGCCAACAGTCAAACAAAGGTCGTGCTGCTCGATATTGTGGCAGACGGTGCTGCGGAGCGCGATCAGCTGGCCAACCGGGCCATTGCTGCCATGAAAGAGTCCCAACCGGCCCAGCTTATGGATGCCAAATTTGCCGGATTTATTACTCCCGGAAACCTTGAAGATGATCTTGAGCAATTAGCGGATTGCGATTGGATCATTGAAGTGGTGCTTGAGGACCTTGAGATAAAAAAGGCCCTCTACCAGAAAATAGAAAAATTTCGAAAAACTGGGGCGATGATTTCATCCAACACCTCAACCCTGCCGCTTTCCATCTTGACCGAGGGGATGTCAGAGCGGTTCTGCAGCGACTTTCTGATTACCCATTTTTTTAACCCGCCCCGTTATATGCGCCTGGTCGAGGTTATTACAGGTCCCAAGGCTAACCCGCAAGCCGTAAGCATGGTCACGGATTTTATTGACCGGTCCTTAGGGAAAAGTGTGGTGCGTTGTCATGACACCCCCGGATTTATTGCCAACCGTATCGGCACTTACTGGTTGCAGCTTGCCATTAACGAAGCGGTACAGCACCAGATTGATGTTGAGTCGGCAGACTATGTATTGGGCCGTCCGGTAGGCATTCCGAAAACCGGTGTCTTTGGCCTTATTGATCTGGTAGGCCTTGATCTGATGCCGCATATCCTAGCAAATCTTGGCACCTATCTGGACAAGGATGACCCCTTCCACGCCCTTGCCGAACCACCGGCGCTGCTGCAAACCATGATCAACGGCGGCTACACCGGCAGGAAAGGGAAGGGTGGCTTCTACCGCTTGAACAAGGAGCGCAAGAAAGAGGTTATCTCACTGGCAGACGGCACCTACTCACTTGCTAAAAGACAAATTCCTGCTGCTGCCAAGGCTGGTATTAAAAACATACGCGCCCTTTTTGATCATGACAGCAAGGAGGGACGCTACGCGTGGAAGGTGATTTCCGAGACCCTTACCTATACAGCGTCACTGGTTCCGGAAATTGCCGACGATATTGAGTCAGTAGATCGGGCCATGCGGCTTGGTTACAATTGGAAATACGGACCCTTTGAATTGATCGACCATATTGGCGTTGACTGGTTTGTGGACCGGCTGCAGTCAGAAAACCGCCCCATTCCCGTACAACTCAGAACGCTGCAGGGGAGATCTTTTTACCGGAGAGACAACGGCGAACTTCAGTTTCACAGCCGGAATGGAGTTTATACCACTATCAAGCGCCCGGAAGGGGTCCTGCTTCTTTCTGATATCAAGCGCCAAACACGGCCGATTTTACACAACCGTTCTGCCAGCCTTTGGGATATTGGCGACAAAATCGCCTGCCTGGAATTTCATTCCAAAATGAACTCCATTAATCTGTTTACCCTGGCTATGATCAACAAGGTTGTTAAAAATATCCCGAAGCTGGGTTTTCAGGGGCTTATTATCCACAATGAGGCCGCTAACTTTTCAGTTGGTGCCAATATACTGATGCTGCTTGTCATTGCCAAGCTCAGGCTGTGGCCGCTCATGAACTTTATTTTAAGTCTTGGCCAACAGACCTTCCAAAAATTAAAATACGCTCCTTTCCCGGTTGTAGGCGCGCCGTCCGGATTGGCATTGGGCGGCGGCTGCGAAATTTTGCTGCACTGCCATGCCGTGGAAGCACACGCCGAATCTTATATTGGTCTGGTGGAAGTTGGAGTCGGAATCGTACCGGGATGGGGTGGCTGCAAGGAGCTGCTGGGCCGCATGATTGCCGATCCCAAAACCGCTAAAGGCCCAATGCCGGCAACTATGCAGGCCTTTGAGACCATTGCCATGGCGACTGTGGCAAAATCTGCTAGGGACGCCCGGAAATTACATTTTCTCAAATTTGATGATGGCATTGTCATGAACCGGGAACGTCTTCTTGCTGCGGCCAAAAAGAGGGCCCTGCAGCTTGCAGAAAACTATAAAGCACGGGCCCCTTACACATTTCATCTTGCCGGGCTGTCAGGCAAGGCCGCCTTGCAAATGGGGGTGAATGAGTTTATCAGAAGAGGGGACGCTACAAAGTACGACGCGGTTGTGGCCCTTGCACTTGCAGAAGTCCTCTCCGGCGGAGAGACAGACCACACTGAAGAATTGACAGAGAAAGATATCCTGGACCTTGAACGGAAAGTAATAATGAGGCTTGTAAAAAACCCGCAAACAAGGGACCGGATTGCGCATATGTTAAAGACAGGAAAACCGTTAAGAAACTAGCCCGAATATTTCGTGCTATTCATGAGATGTTCGGCTAGCGGCTTATTAAAGAAAGAGTATTTCGGGAGCGGCTTGACTTATTGAAAGTCGGCCTGCTTATTCCCGGCCTTGAAGGTCTTATAACTGCTCCTCAAAGGAGAATGGCCATGACAATTTTTCTCATCTTTGCAATACCGCTTTTTATTCTCTTAGCAGTGTTCGGTATTCCGGCACTGCGGCGGGCTCTCATTGCAAAGCCGCTTATGAAACTCATGAGGGTAGTCGTTCCAACTATCAGCAAAACTGAAGAGACAGCCATGAAGGCAGGGACTGTCTGGTGGGACGGTGAATTGTTCTCCGGCACACCGGAATGGCATAAGCTCCATGAGTTCAAGATTCAGGCGCTCAGCGAAGAGGAGCAGCAATTTTTAGATGGTCCGACAGAAGAGCTCTGCAAAATGTTGAATGACTGGCAGATCAGTCAGAAAAGAGACCTCACCCCGGAAACCTGGAAATTCATTAAAGAGAACAAATTTTTTGGAATGATTATTCCAAAAAGGTATGGCGGTTTGGGGTTCTCGGCAGCGGCCCACTCAGCTGTCATCACAAAGATTTCCAGCCGCAGTATTACCGCCGCTGTTATCGTTATGGTGCCAAACTCGCTGGGGCCGGGTGAACTGCTGCACCAGTACGGTACCCAGGAACAGAAGGACTATTATCTGCCGCGCCTGGTTGATGGCGAGGAAATTCCCTGCTTCGCCCTGACTGAGGCAAAGGCGGGAAGTGATGCGGCCGGCGGCCTGAGCCAAGGCATCGTCTGTGAAGATTCCTGGATGGGCACAAAGGTGCTTGGTATGCGCCTCAATTTTAAAAAACGCTACATCACATTGGCTCCAATCGCGACCATTATCGGACTATCGTTTCGGCTCTACGACCCGGACCATCTTCTTGGCGATGTTGAGGATATTGGCATTACCTGTGCTCTTATTCCTCGTGATGTCACAGGCATGCGTATCGGCGATCGTCACGACCCCATGGGGGTCCCTTTTCCCAACGGTCCAGTGGAAGGCGATAATGTTTTTCTCCCTTTGGATTATATCATTGGTGGCCGTAAAAACGCCGGAAACGGTTGGCGTATGCTGATGGAAAACTTGGCCACCGGACGTGGCATCTCTCTGCCGTCTTTATCAGTGGGAGCGGCAGAACTCACCTGCCGTGCCACTACGGCCTATGCAGCTATTCGGGAGCAGTTCGGGGTGTCCATTGGCCATTTTGAAGGGATTCGGGACCGACTCGTCCGTATTGCCGGGTATACCTATCTCATGAACGCTACTCGAAAGCTTACCTGTGGTGCGGTCGATGCCGGTGAGAGTCCATCGGTGGTCTCTGCCATAGCAAAGGCCTATCTGACTGAAGGTATGCGCGTTATTTTAAATGATGGTATGGACATCTGGGCAGGTACGGCAATCAGCAGGGGGCCTGCCAACCTCTTTTCCACCCCATTTCTAGCGATTCCCATTGGCATTACAGTGGAAGGCGCCAATATCCTGACCCGCTCATTAATTGTTTTCGGACAGGGGGTTGTGCGCTGCCACCCGTATCTCCTGAAGGAAATAGAGGCCATTCGCGAAGGCGACGTTGCTAACTTTGATCAGGCCTTTGTCGGGCATCTCAGATACGTTTTCCGGACTGCTGGTCGTGCCTTCGGGTTCGCCCTCGTGGGTTGTTTTATAAACAGGGCACCTGTTGAAGGTCCGGCGGCAAGCCATTATACCAACCTCAACCGCCTCTCAACCCAGTTTGCTTTTCTCGCTGAAGTCGGCATTGCCACGATGGGTGGTGCTATCAAGAAAAAAGAGTACTTGAGTGGCCGTTATGCAGATGCACTTGCCTGGATGTACATCGCCTCGGCAACCCTTAAATCCTTTCACGATAGCAGGAATCCCGAAAGCGAAAAGCCGCTGCTTGACTGGGCCTTGGCGCATGCCGCTTATGAGACGGAAAATGCCTTGCTGGGTATTATTGATAATTTGCCAAACCGGTTTGTTGCCTTGCTGGCAAAAATTGTAAGCTTTCCTTTTGGTGCACGTTACAAAAAACCGACTGACCGTCTGGTCCAGGCTGTTGCCTCGGCGCTGCTGGAACAGACCACCAATCTTCGAGAACGGATAAGCCGCGATATCTTTATCCCAGCCGGTCAAGAAACAGGCCTTGGTACCATTGAAGACGCACTGTCGAAGATCGTTTTAGCCCAACCGGCCCGCAAAAAGCTTGATGCAGCACGCAGGGAAAAGAGTATTGCGAAAGAAAGCCTCCCCGAAATGGCTAAAAAAGCCCTTGCTGCAGGAATCATCTTAAAAGACGAGTACGACTTACTATTAGCAGCTGAAGAGGCCCGTGACATGGTTATTCAAGTAAGTGCCTTTGATGAAGCAACCTACTTTGGGCTCAAATGACCTGCGTCTAACCCTCAGCAAATTTAGAATCATTTCGTAATTTACTTAAAAACCAGCTAACAACCGCTCCTGACCAGAGAAATGTTATGCGTAAAGGCAACTCATGAGAATATGGGACATCAATCCAGGATATTTGAATCGCCAAAGTTTACTTGGTGAACACCGTGAACTTCATGGGGTTGTGTCGATACTTGTCAACGGGAAGAAGGGCTATGCTAAACATCCTGAAACTATTCGCTGGATTGGTTGTGGCTGGGCGCTCAAGATGCGCCACAAACAGTTGGCATGCGAAATGGCGCTGAGAGGGTACAAGGACAAGTCGCCAGTAACGACTCGTTCCAATAAAGGACAATGGCCGGGCATCTATATTGATTGCCCGGATCGGCAATTCAGGCTGCTGAAAGAAAAATACACGGACAAAGAAGAAGGCCGGATACCATTACCAAAAAATACACAACAACTTTGGAGCCATCATAAATATTCTGTACTTGCACGAGATCCTGAACTTTATAAGAAAATCGGGCGTGATGTTTCCAAAACGGCTGGGGGATTTATCAATTTGTCGAAACTCTTAACGGAAGTCCTTAGGGAGCAACCAACAGAAGGGGGGATTAGGAATGCTGTTCAACATATGTGGGGTTATGTGTCCGATATTTCGGTAGAAGGTCAAGCGGATATAGGCAATTGGTCGTTGCGAAAGTTATTGTCAGAGACACAAAAAAGGGCAATAGAAAATGATGTACGGTATTTAACCAGCTCAACCGCTTTAGGTGAGCTTATGGTATTATGGCTGCCAAACGCCTGAGAATGGTAATAATGGGTCAGGCCAGGGCAGCTATTTTATTTTTAAGCTAAAAACATGAAAAAAACAGGGCATTTCAGGCCTTAAATGGAACAGTCTTAGCGCAAAATTAGGGTGTTAAGAAAATGGGAAATTTTAGGTTTGGCATTGGGATCGCTACAGCACCGAGTTTTGATATGGTGAGCTAGAATACTTAGGACAATATTTATAGTAACTTGCGTATTCTAGTTCAGCTCGGAAGGATAATAATAAGGTGAGTATTGCTTAAGAAGATATCAAGACTCAAGAAAATCTAATAAGTTCTTGAATTAAAAATTTTTTTGATTAATCCAGACAAAATCCGATAGTTTTTTGATAGCCTAACATAGGCTCTTTTGGGGAATTAATTTACGTCCTGAGTGGTTGTTAAAGTGAACATGTTAAATGACCCCTTTTTTCTTTTGTTGTTTGGCAAGGAATGCTTGATGAACGCTGAACTGAGCTTGATTTACTCATAAAAAGAGCGGCCTGCTGAATTCAGCAGGCCGCTCTTTTTTACAAGCGTGTTCAATGTCGGTATCTTATTGTTGCAATTAAAATTTGCCAAACTCATTATCATCCAAAGCAATTACTTCGCTTGGCTTTAGTCGTAATATCTTTGATGTCTCACGCCAATGTTCTTCCCTAGGCGCTGCCGTCGGGTTTGGCAGAGCATCATGATGCTGAGCTGTTGCCGAAGCCACTTGAGAACATGCATCAATATTGAGTTTGAAGCGGCTCAGCATTTCCTGCAACTGGGTGGCCTGGCTGGATAATTCTTCTGATGCAGCAGCAGACTCTTCAGCACTGGCAGTATTTTGTTGAGTAACCTGATCGATTTGACTGAGCCCTTCATTGACTTGCGAGATACCCTCGGCCTGTTCATTAGAAGCTGTTGCAATCTCGCCAACCAGGTCAGTTACCTTGCTAACACTGGTAACGATTTCCTTTAATGCCTCAGAGGTACGGTCAGCAATTTCGGAACCATTTTTTGTTTTTTCCACTGACCCCTCAATAAGTTCTGCTGTTTCTTTAGCCGCTTTTGCACTTCTTGCCGCAAGGTTTCTTACCTCTTCGGCAACCACGGCAAAACCTTTACCATGACGACCGGCTCGGGCTGCTTCAACTGCTGCGTTTAAGGCCAGCAGATTAGTCTGGAAGGCGATTTCATCAATTACTTTGATAATCTTTGAGATATTCTGGCCTGATTCACTAATATCGTTCATTGCCTGGACCATATCTTCCATCTGAGTGTTTCCTTTTTTCGCAGCATCACGCGTCTGGCCGGCAAGTTTATCAGCCTGATTGGCATTCTCGGCGTTGGTTGTAGTCTGAGACCCCATTTCGGTCATCGCTGAAGTAATCTGCTCTAAGGAGGCGGCAGATTCTGTCGCACCTTGTGATAAGGACTGGCTGGCAGATGATACTTGGTTTGAGGCGGAGGCAACCTGTTCACCTGCGAGGTTTATCTGGCCCATAAATTCATTAAGGCGTCGATTTGTATTGGCAAGTGGTTCACGAATCAACCCCTGGGCCTCAAAGGTAAAATCGCCATCTGCAAGTTTCTGAAAGGCCATCAGGACTTCGGCTTTCAAGTTATCGGCAAAGGCATTTAGGATTTTTGCCATTTGGCCAATCTCATCGCCACTCTTTATCTGCAGACGACTGTCAAGATTGCCTTTTTCCAAATCTTGGAGCATGCCCATGGTTTTTTTCATTGGCACGGATATGCCACGGCCAATAAAGAAACCAATGACTATCGCCAGGACAAAACCGACAATGCTGATCGCGATCATTATTCGGTTGCTGGTGATCTGGGTGGCATCAGCACTTTGCATCGCGGCCTCCATATCTCTGCTGGCCGCCACCTCAACTTTATCCATAGTCAAATCACCTTTTTTGCTGAATTCGTCCACCAACGCCATATGTCTTTGAGCTTCAGCTGCCACCTTGAGGGATGCATCCTTTTGGTCAAACATTTTATCTTTGCCAATACACAGTTCGACAAAATCATTATGCTCGGCGCTCACTTTCTCAGGAAGCAAACCTTCGAAAGCATCAAAATCTTTAATTTTGGACGCGAACGCTTGTCTAAGCTTTTTTGTCACATCAAGAGACTGCAGGCCCATATATTCTTCGGCGATCGCTTGTTGTTCAAATAAAATGCCTTTTGCCTCCATAGCGGCATCCACTTTTTCATCGATTTTTGTAATCTTTGTAAGTTCTTTCTCGTAATTTATAAGCTGCGTCTTAATCTGACCTGCATGCTCATCAAAATCTTCCATATACCTAGCAGCTTCTGTTTCCGCTGCAAGCTGCTCACGGTGATGCGCCATTAATTCCTGAACATTTCCCTGAAATGTTTCGTGAAATCCGTCTGCTTCTTCCACGAGGGCCTTTTGTTCATCGGTGCCATGCGCTTTAATGTATTCAATTCTTTTGTCAAAATCGGCCACCGTTTGATGAAATTTCTTCTCTGTTTCAACGAGTTGATCAGTGTTACGGGTTAGCAGGAATTTCCCCACTAAATCACGACCGCTAATAAGAGCGATCATTCCCTCCATTGACGCATCTGCGATCGGCACTTTCTCGTCCATAATGATGTCAGCTGATTTACCGACATTTTTCAGACCGAAGATGCCTGTCAAACCTACGATTAACACTAAAAGAGCGACAAGACAAAAACCACCAACTAATTTCGTACCTATCTTCATGTTCTTAAACATTCATTTCCCCTTGTTTTGCATAAGTAATACTATTGATGTGAAATCATCCTGCGGTCGCGATCTGCTCAAACGCCTCTTCAAAGAGCAGCTTTTCGACATTGAGCAGAATTTTTACTTCCTCATCGATTTTACCCATGCCCTTAAGAAAACGACTGCTGGTACCTTTACCGTTATTGGGCGGGGCCTCGACCTGTGATTCTGGAATATCGACAACCTCACTCACTTCATCGACCACCAGGCCAATAAAGGTTTTATTGATTTCGACAACGACAATACAAGTCCGCTCATCATATGTTCTAGGTTCCAGATTGAATTTTGTCCTCACATCCATCACAGGGATGACTTTGCCTCGTAGGTTGATGACCCCTTTGATAAACTTCGGCATATCAGGAACCTCGGTAATCTTCTGGATGCCGATAATCTCTGTGACAAAGGCAATATCAATGCCATAGTCCTCGCTCGCCAAGTGAAAGGTAAGATACTTGTCCTTCTGGGTGTCCTCGTCATTGTCATAGATGTCTTCATCCAGAGGATCAGATGCCCTGAAATTTTCTTTATCTTCAGTCATGTTTCCTCCTCCTTCTACGTTGATAGTTTTAAGTTACACTATGGAATAGAGCATAGTTGGCCAACAAAAAAAATAATACCAGTATTAGGTATTTTCCGAAATTATCAGGATAGAGACAAGAATGATTGTTTAATTACAAAGTAAGTATGTTTTGTAATTACTTAGTTGAAAGGATGGTCCTGAGGTTCAATTTTTTGTTGGTCAGGCCGAGTTTTTTCCGGATTCTTTGTTTGTGGGTGGCGATGGTTGCCGGGGAAAGGGTAAGCAGGTTGGCAATTTCTTTAGTTGATTTGCCCTGTTTTGTCAGGTCTGCAATCTGGATTTCTGCCGGGGTAAGCAACGATAATGTATTTGTTAATCCTGGGGCAAAAGGTTCGATAATCTCGTTGAGTTCGGTTGTAATTATTTGTAAATATGTTTTTTGTGTATCGTTTAATGGGCCTTTTGCCAATTTTTCCAGATGAGGGACGATACGTTTTCTGATATTAAACAGCACCTTCAACTCCAAGTCTTCTTTGTCCGTCTGCCTCTGCGCCGTCAAGACCTTGAGTGCGATATTGGATTCCTCCAGCCTATAGGTCCTTTGTACAAGCTGTGCAGTCCGTTGATCTATCCGCAGTTCCAACTCATCATTGGCTTTTTTAAGGGCATCTTCAGCCTTTTTACGTTCAGTAATTTCCCCCTTCAGCCTTTCATTTGTTTGAGCCAGCTTATGAGTTCGTTCGGCAACCCGGAGTTCAAGTTTGTCATGGGCTTTCTTAAGTTGCGCCTCTGTCAGTTTTTGTTTGGTTATATCAGTTACAGTACACAACACCCCCATGCAGTTACTGTTTTCATCATAAACAGGTGTTTTTGAAACCTGGAGCCATTTTTTCTCAGGCGAACCTGTGGTTAGTTCCTCTTGAACCTGAGGCTGGCCGCTGTTCATCACCCTAATATCATCACTTCGATATATTTTTGCCTCTTTACCGGGAAAAAGATCGAAATCAGTCTTACCGATGATTTCTTCTTCTGACTTACCGAGAAAGTTACAAAAAGAACAGTTCACTACCCGATACACACCATCTCGGTCCTTGAAGACCAGGAAATCAGGGGAAATTTTTATAATTGCATTGAGCAGCTTGCTTTCGATAAGAGTTTCCTCGTTGATGTGCTAAATGATACATCGGAATGCCAGTAACTCCTATTAAATATCATTCATCTTTTTTATGCTTAAATGCAAGATAAAATTACACAAATTGGAACGTATGTGGGAAATAACAAGAAAGACTAAATCGAAATAATCGGGGTCAGAAATAATCGGGGTCAGACCAGAATGGCGCTAGTTTAAGGCATTTTTATTAAAAGAATCAGCAGATAATATTGGTAAAAATTGTTAAATTACCTCATGAAAAATTAACCTACCTCCTGAAGACCCTTGCAGTTGCTAAGTTTATAAGGCGTATTGTTAGGTTGGGCGTTGCGAACTGCTACAGCACTGAGTTTAGAACATGATGACACCTCAAAAAGCGGGTACAAATGGTGTGGGTATTCGGGTGCGTTTTGATATACCCGGTTTTGTACCCGGTTTTTTCGTGGATGTTAATGGAGTTTATTGGACGGTGGTGGACAACAAAAAAACCCGCTAACCATTGCTGGTTGCTGGTTTACTGGTCTTTTTGAGTCTTTCTGGACTTACTTCTGGTGCGAAGGCGAGAATCGAACTCGCACGAGCTTAGCCCACTGCGCCATCAACACAGCGTGTCTACCAGTTCCACCACTTCGGCTTTGTACTTTATTTATTTGGACTGTTCTGCCGGTTCTGCTTCCTTTTCAGATACAGGGGCCGGTTCCGTTACAGGAACTGGAGCTGTAGAGGCTTCCCCTGGAAAGGAGGCATTCACCGGATTGTCCTGCGTTTGATCACCTGCAGTGTTTGCTCTGGATAAAATGGAAAAGGGGTCATCCATTAAAAGGTTCTTGTCAAGAGACAAACTCCCCCGTTAAGAGAAAAGCCACTTTTTCTCTTGGGAAGGTTACTGCTTGTCGCGTGCTCCATTCGTGATCAAGGCTTCTTTTGACTAAACTTCACAAAATTTTAGGTTCATGGTAGCTTGAAAATGACGAAACAATAAGCCGAAATAACTCGAAATAAACATGAAAAAATAGCAAATCACAGAAGTTGTCGGTCAGTCTGGACGACAAGGATGGTCATTTTCACTTAGTATAGTAAAATCATTATGCTTATTAACAGCAGTTATACCGTCAACCCAATAATCTCATACCCAATTCAGCTCCCTTAACCACCCAAGTACATTCTGCTATCCATCTTTTTTTCTGTCACAATCACCAGTGGTCGATAACGGTCTGCAACTGGACGAGCCGTTCAATGATACCAACTTTTACAAACAACTTTCGTACACATCTATACGGTTTCCTCTTGACATGCGTACATAAGTGTACGATATTGTGTTTATGAATGGTAACGAACTTCTCAAAAAATTAAAGAAATGGGCCAAAGAAAGAGACGCCAACCTTGAACTGTTTAAAGCACACGGCAAAGGTAGCCATAGCACTTTGAAGATTGGCAGCAACAAAACGACCATTAAAGATCTTAAAAAAGAAATAGGTCCAGGGCTTTTAAAAAAGATGCTCGATCAGTTAGGCATAGAAAAAAACGACATAGACATATAAGGAGGTTTTCATATGCGATTTATATATCCAGCCACAATTGAAGAAGAGGACGGTTTTTTCACAGTATCATTTAGAGATATTCCCCACGCGCTAACAGATGGCGCAACATACGATGAGGCGTTGAATGAGGCAACAGACTGCTTAGGTGAAGCTTTAGCCTCATGTATTATTGACAATGAAGCAATCCCAACACCAAGCCGAGCTCAAAAAGGTGAAGTCTTAATTGCACCGCCAGCCCTTATAGCTGCCAAGTCCGCTTTATATGCATCAGCAAGAAAAGAAGGATTGACTAAAACCGCACTTGCCAAAAGATTGCATGTCTCTGAGGCAGTTGGCAGGCGTTTGCTTAACCCACGGCACCCAACAAAGATTGTCAATCTTGATAAAGCTTTGCATGTAATGGGCAAACAAATGATTATAAGCATTGCTTGATCCATCCTCTTTTCTTTCTGTCTGAATCAACAGTGGCTGATAACCGCCTGCAACAGAACGATCAGTTCTCAGGTATCGTCTAAAAAACAATGTGCAGTTTCAATTGGTTGGACGGTCAATGCGATTTGAACGGTCTTTTACGACAGTAAGTTTGAGTGTGCAATCCGTTCCTGTTTTTGACATGATTTTCAGTCCCAATCGAAAGAAAAAAGAAAAGGTTTGTTGATTTGCCTGATATCTTCATTGATGAACTGTATGAGTATATCCGCTATCTGAAAAAGGAAAACTTGAACCAAGGGAAAAAGGCGGTAATTGATCACCTATTTTTAGACCCGAAGGAGAAGTACATGTATCCCTTCAGTCAGGGGAAAGTCCAGAGGCTTGTCGTAAAAGTCAGTCGTGTTGCAGAACTAGAACGAAGAAATCCTCATGATTTACGGCATACCTACGCGACTCTCATGCTAATAAATAATGTGAGTCCTGCTTATGTTCAGAAACAGCTTGGCCATAGTTCGATACGAACTACGGTTGATATTTACGGACATTGGATTCAGGGTGAGGGGCGTGACAATTTAGAGAAGGTATTTGCTTATCCTAGTACGGAATCCGGGCGAAAAGTGCATATTTCTGCATATTTCTCAGGAAATCAAAAAAAAAGGTTTGTAACTCGCTAGAATTACAAACCTTTTACTGCTAATGGTGCCGAAGGCGAGAATCGAACTCGCACGAGCTTAGCCCACTGCGCCCTCAACACAGCGTGTCTACCAGTTCCACCACTTCGGCCTTGTACTTTATTTATTTGGACTGTTCTGCCGGTTCAGCTTCCTTTTCATTTACGGGGGCCGGTTCCGTTACAGGAACTGGAGCTGTTGAGGCTTCCCCTGGAAAGGTGGCATTTGCCGAATTTTCTTGCGTTTGATCACCTTGAGTTTCACTTACGGGAGCCGGTTCAGTAACGGGTACTGGAGCCGTTGAAGCCTCTCCCGGGAAGGTAGCATTGGCTGAATTGTCCTGCGTTTGATCACCTTCAGTGTTTGCTCTGGATACAGGCATATCTACAGTTGATGGCGGCACTTCCACCTGTTGTTCTATAGGTGGTGGCGGGGCAACATCTTGCATGATTGACCCCTTGGACATGTTTGCTGAATAATATGCCAGAGCCACGGAGGTAACCATAAATAAAACAGCGCTGCCGGTCGTGATTTTGTTAAGCAAAGGCAATGGGCCTTCTGTGCCAAATACGGTTTGTCCGGAGCCGCCGCCAAATGTGGCGCCCATGTCAGCACCTTTACCATGCTGAAGCAGCACGATAATTACCAGAAATACAGATACTGAAATATGTAATACGGTTAAAATTGTTACCATTACTGAAGCCTGGGGCTAAGTATAAAAAAAAAGCAAAAAATCCGCTGTGTAACCTACCTAAAATGGATAATCCGGTCAAATATATCTGCTTTCAGGGCCGCGCCTCCTACAAGAGCGCCATCAATATCTTTTTGCCCCATCAGCGAATCAACATTCTCCGGATTAACGCTGCCACCATACAGTATTCTCATTTCGCTAGCAATACTTTTCTCAAAAATGTCGGCAAGAATATCCCTGACAAAGGCATGAACTTCCTGGGCCTGTTCTTTACTGGCAGTTTTCCCTGTGCCTATGGCCCATACAGGTTCATAGGCAATAACCAGATTGTCGGCCTTGGACAAAGTTATGTCTTGCAATCCTTTGCGAAGCTGAGACTCTAAAATTGTCATAGTCTTGTCGGCTTCACGGTCATCTAAAGTCTCGCCTATGCAATGAATTGGGGTCAGGCCAAATTTCATTGCCCCTTTGATTCGTCGATTAATGAGAGCATCGTCTTCTCCGAAGATGTGTCTGCGCTCGGAATGACCAATAATGGCAAAAGAACAACCAAGTTCTAAGAGCATTGTGGGAGAAATTTCAGCTGTGAAGGCGCCATTTTCTTCCCAGCAGACATTCTGGCCGGCCATAAGAACATTCGAGCCTTCCAGGGCGGCAGCTACAATTGGCAGAGAGGTAAACGTAGGAGCAATCATCACATCACGATCAGTTGCTTTGGATGCTGATTGGCGAATTTGCTCGGCTAGGTTTTTCGATGCAACAATTCCGAGGTTCATTTTCCAGTTACCCGCAATTAACGGTCGACGTTCCATAGTATTATTCTCCTCTTGTACTTGAGTGGATTATATATCGGTTAGTTGAGTATGTCGCAAAAAACGTTAGCCAAGGGCGACGACACCAGGCAGTTCTTTGCCCTCCATAAGCATAAGAAATGCACCGCCTCCGGTAGACATATATGAGACTTTGTCACCTGCGCCGGCTTTATTAACCAGAGCGTTTGTATCGCCTCCCCCGACGATGGAAAGGGCCTTTGACTTGCTGACAGTATCGACCATTCGCATGGACTCTTCGGCAAAGGCATCCATTTCAAAGGCGCCCATTGGTCCATTCCAGACAATTGTTCTGGCCTCGGCCAGAATGTTGTGGAATTTTTTTGATGTTTCCGGGCCAATATCAAGAATCATCCAGTCGTTAGGCACATCTGAAATGGGGACAATTTTTTTGTTTGCTGATGGTGAGAAAGTCTCGGCAATCACACAGTCGACAGGCAAGTAAAAGCCGACTCCTTTTTCACGCGCCAGATTGATGAGTTCTTCTGCTGTGTCCAGCAGGTCGTTCTCGATAAGGGAGTTGCCTATCCCATAGCCTTGGGCCTTGAGAAAGGTATTTGCCATGGCGCCGCCGATAATCATCAAATTGACTTTATCAAGCATGTTCCGAATCGCCCCAAGTTTAGTTGAGACTTTTGCACCGCCGAGAATGGCGGCTAAGGGACGCTCGGGGTTGGTCACAGAGCGGTTAAAAAAGTCGATTTCACGCTGGAGCAGAAATCCCGCAGCACACTCATCCATATGGTGAGTGACCCCTTCAACCGAGGCATGTGCTCTATGTGAGACAGCAAAGGCATCATTGATATAGATGTCTGCAAGAGAAGCGAGCTGTCTGGAAAATTCAGGGTCGTTTTTTGTTTCGCCGGCATGAAACCGCAAGTTTTCCAAAAGGAGAATTTCTCCATTTTGTAAGCTTGCTGCCATTGTTTCAGTTTCACTGCCGATGCAGTCAGGGGCAAGTTGGACAGATTTGCCTAGAAGTTCAGAGAGTTTTTGGGCAACTGGAGCCAGGCTGAATTTGTCGATTCTTTCACCTTTGGGACGACCGCAGTGTGAGCAGAGAACCAATTTGGCGTTATGGTCAATAAGATATTGAATCGTCGGCAAAACCGCACTGATTCGGGTGCTGTCAGTAATATTGCCGTTGTCATCAAAAGGGACATTGAAATCAACCCTCATTAATATTGTATGGTTTTCGACAGTAAGTTCTTTAATGCTCTTCACTTGAGATCTCCCTTTATGGCCACCTTGAAAAATTGCCTTTTGATGCTATTGCTGCGTCATTGCCAAAATTAAAAGTGCTCACATACCCCAGTATGCTGCGCTTTTTAATTTTGGCATTCCTGGCACTCACACCAAAATTCTGATTTTTCAAGGTAGCCTTGTCTGAATTTGTTTTTTCAATATGATAGCATGCTCGTTGGGATTATTGTAGTAGCTTTTTCGGAGCCCGATTTTTTTAAACTCAAATGCTGAGTAAAGTCTGAGGGCTGCTGTGTTAGATTCTCTGAGTTCCAGAAAACAGGAGGCAATCTGCTGTGATTGTAAAAATGTAAGGGAATGGGCAAGGAGTGTGCGGCCAAGGCCTTGGCGACGGACTTCATTTGCTACGGCAAATTTTCTGATCTCTGCTTCGTCTGTACAGATTGATCCGAAAATATAGCCAAGGACTTTGTGCGAGTTGGTTTGGGCTGCGATAAACTGCCAGCCATGGGCCAGGGTCAGTTCTTCTTCTATCTGACCCGGAGTCCATGATGAAATAAGTTGATTCTCTATGTTAAGTATTCCCGGCAGATGGCCGGGACCAGCAGTGACTATTGTAATGCGGCAGGGGTCCAGCAAGTGGCAAATTATACCATTTGCTCAGCAATGGACACGGTACGGTCGGCAAGCATGTTGGTGTAGCTGCCAAGCTCATTGTCATACCAGCCATAAATTACGGCCTGGGTTACAGGAACGTCGATCGTCTCGGGCTGGCCATTGCCGCCAATGCCCAATTTTTTCAGATTCACCTTTATTGCTGCGGTCCGAGTGTGGTTTTCCGTCCCTTCGATAATCGCGGCGGCAAAAGGGTTGCCAATAATATCAGAGGAAACATTCTGCGCAACTGAGTATCTCAGATAGGGGGAACTCTTGGCATACTCTTCGTAAATTGAATTTATCAAGTCGCGCTTGATAGGATTTTTGAGGTCATCCTGCAGATTCATGACCAGAATGACCAGTGAACCTGTAGACGTAGGAATCCGGACAGATTCAGCGATAAAACCGATATTGCTCATTTCCGGGATGACAAATTTCAGGGCTTTTGCTGCGCCGGTCGTGGTCAGTATAATATTGTTAAGAATGCTGCGATTTTTCCTGAGATCGCTCGCGCCAGCGCTGGGGAGTCTGTCAAGGACTTGCTGGCTGCCTGTTGCGGCATGCACTGTTACCATTGATGCACTCAGGAAATTATCGGCCCCAAAATGGTCCATCAAGGGTTTGATCATGTACGAGAGGCAGGTTGTTGTGCAGGAAGCGGCAGATACCAGAGAGTGTTTTGCAGGGCTATAATCGTCGGTGTTGATTCCCATAACGGTTGTTACGGCATCTTCCGGCATGGACAGCCCCTGCGCTTTTATTTTAAATGGCGCAGAAAGAATAACTTTTTCAGCACCGGCCTGAAGGTGGCCTCGCAGTGCACCGCGTGGGCTGTTTGCTTCAGCCGTAGGATCGTTAAATACCCCTGTCGTATCCACGACAAGTTTTATGTCGTTTTCTATCCATTTAATTTCAGCTGGGTTTCGTGATTCTCGCAAGATTGTAACAGGGACGCCGTTAATGGTCATGGTGCCTTTGGACTCATTAAGGTTCTCAATAACACGACCGCCTTTATAGCCGTGGAGGTAATTCGACAAGCGTCCGTATGTGCTGTCACGATCAATGGCGGCGGCTAAATCTTCAAGGCTCTGTCCAACTTCACGGCCGATGTTGGCAACCAGTTCAGAAAAATGTTTTCTGCCAACATGGTGCCAGATGGAAAGTTTACCGATTCGTCCAAGGCCATTAATACCTAACTTCATGATGTTATCACTCCTTGATTGAAAGTACGTAAGTCTACCTAACTAGAGAGTTTATTTTTCGGAAAAGTGATAACTACTATAAGGTGGAGAGCTAATTTGGGCAACAAAAAACCTGCCTGAAGCAGGAAATTAAACTAGCGGTTCCAACAACAGTTATTAATTGAAAGAAATTGTCGATGCAGCTTGAAGTCGAACGGCTGGAACCATCCAAGACAACGGATCATGAGGCTGGTTGGCGAGGGCTGATCTCAACACTTGCTATCTCGGTCGCATTGGAGGTGAGCATGGGGTCCAGGTCATTAAATTGCCTGGCTGTAACCATGACTCTGCTTTCATAGGAACCCACAGCACTGTTGAATGAATGAACGGTTTTATCCAGGCCTTTTTTGATTTCACAAAAATGATTGCTTAACACGGCAAGTCTATCGTGTAAGGTCCTGCCGAGTTCACCGATTTTCTGGGCGTTTTCTGCAAGGTGTTCGTGCCGCCAGCCATAGGATACAGCCCGCAGGAGGGCAATAAGAGTGGTAGGTGTTGCAATAATCACCTTTTGTTCGACGCCGGCCTCAATTAAATGGGCATCCTGCTCAAGGGCGGCACTGAAGAAATTTTCGCCGGGGAGAAACAGAACGACAAACTCAGGAGAGTGTTGAAACTGGTCCCAGTAGGCCTTAGTGGATAACTGGTTCATCTGTTTGCGAACATGTTTGGCATGCAAGGCAAGTTTTTCGAGTCTGACTTCTTCGGAAGTTGCTTCCTGTGCTTCCATGTAGGCGTGTAAAACAGTCTTGGAATCAATGACAATTTCTTTGTTGTTGGGAAGCCTGATAATCATATCCGGCCGTAACGCACCAGTCTCTGTTGGAACCGACTCCTGTTCGAAAAAATCGCAATACTCGACCATTCCTGCAAGTTCTACGACCCGGCGAAGCTGAATTTCGCCCCAGCGTCCCCGTACGGAAGGGGTTCTCAGGGCCTTTGATAATATTGAGGTCTCGTTTCGCAAGGCTGATTGCGACAGGGTCAAGCCCTTAATCTGTTCGGTGAGTGAGGCGTAGGTTGCGGCACGTTCTTTTTCGACTTGCCGTATCTGGGAATCGACATCCGTTAAGGATTTTTGCACGGGCTTAAAGAGTTCCTGGATGGAGACGGCCTGCTTTTTTAATTCCACGCTGTTTTTCTGGTGCAGATTTGATAAAGCCTCTTTCGCCAGCGCTAAAAAAGAGCGGGTAGTATCTGTCTGAATATCGGATGCCAAGGCCTTAAAGGCATTTTTGAGTTCCTGCTGGGATTTGTTAATAAAGTCTGATTGCTGGTCTGCACTGGTTTGCAGGTCTGCCAGCCGTGTTTCAAGTTCTGAAATTCGCTCTCGTAGTTGTGAAGTGATCTCTATTTGTGCAGTGTGTGTCTCATCTTTTCTACGGAGTTTTTTCTCATACTCGGCTATTGCACACGTTAATTCGTTAATTTTTGCCTGTTTCTGGTCGGTCCGATCACTGGCAATCTGCAGTTGGGCCTTATATTCCAACTCTTTGGTTGCGACCAGGTTTGCCTGTTTACTTTTCATGAACAGATAGACAATAAGAGGGCCGAGAATGATACCAAAGGAATAAAGGGCTACGTTGCTGCTTGTCAAAAATTCAGAGGAGGGCATGATTGTTTCATCGTAACTGTTCGCAGGGTGCCAAATCTGCTGTGTTATCGCCGTGTTCACATACTGAAGTATAGTTTACAGGACGATGCCGTGCATCTTCGGCACCTTGCGAGCAGTTACAGCTCTGGTGGTTATTGGAACTGAGGTGGCCACGGGGTGAATAGTTAGGTTTCATCATATAAAGATTATTTTTATTACGCAGTTTTATTTGTCTATACAAAGGCTGGGAAATATGTCAATTGATATCAGAGCAAAACAATATAAGTTCATAATTTAAGCTGGAATAATAATTATTTTTTTCTTTAAAAAATCAGGAATTGATTGTAAGGTGTCAAGTTCTTTTAGATGACGCAATGTATGGCTTATATGTTGCGGAGAGGTGTCCGAGTGGCCGAAGGAGCACGCTTGGAAAGCGTGTGTACGGCAACGTACCGTGGGTTCGAATCCCACCTTCTCCGCCATTTTGGTTTAAGTTTGATAGCCGGGTCCTGCGCAATAAAGGCTCATGAACCCCGCCAGGTCCGGAAGGAAGCAACGGTAATGATACCCTTTATGTGCCGCAGGGGTGCCTGGCTATCTTTTTTTTTTGCATCGTTTCAGTAACTGTTCAGCGTAATGCCCACTAAAACAGTTACTGTATTGTTCCTTAATTCGTATTTTCACCTGAAACTTTCATGTCTTACCTCGTATTAGCCCGCAAATGGCGTCCACAAAACTTTGACGATGTTGTTGGTCAAAAACCTGTCGTACAAACATTACAGAATGCCTTAAGCCGAAACAGAGTTGCGCATGCCATGATTTTCAGTGGTGTTCGAGGGGTTGGCAAAACGACTATTGCCAGGATTATGGCGAAGGCTATTAATTGCCATAATCCTTCAGAAGCGCCATGTGATCGGTGTCCATCCTGTACAGCGATAGTCGCCGGTAACTCTATAGACCTCCATGAAATAGATGGGGCCTCTAACCGAGGTATTCAGGAGATTCGTGACCTCAAGGAAAATTTACGTTTTATGCCTGTCAGTGAGCGGTTCAAAATAGTAATTATTGATGAAGTTCATATGCTGACTCCCGAGGCTTTTAACGCTTTGCTCAAGACTCTGGAAGAGCCGCCGGAGCATGTTTACTTTATGTTTGCCACCACTGAACTCCATAAGGTGCCTGTCACAATACTGTCTCGCTGTCAGCGCTATGAACTTAAACGTATTCCATTTGAAGAGCTTAAAAGCTTTTTTGCACGAATTTCTCAGAATGAATCTGTAAATATTTCTGAAGGTGCTTTAGATATTATTGCTACAGAAGCTGATGGAAGCGTCCGGGACGGTTTAAGCCTGCTGGACCAGATATTTTCATTTGGCGGTGAAACAGTGACCGAGGCGGATTTGCGGCAGGTTCTTGGCCTGGTAGATCGTAAAATATTTGTGTCGTTGGCGACAGAACTGTTAAATGGCGACCTTGCTGCAGCACTTTCGCTTCTCAGTGACAGCTATAACCAGGGAATGGATCTCAAACGTTTCGCCCAAGGGCTGCTGTATTGTTTTCGTTCTCTCATTATCTGTTCTGTAAGTGAAGAACCAGAGGCAATTCTTGATATCTCGGACGTTGAGATGGCCACATTAAAAAATCTGGCAGGGATCCACTCCACCGAGTCTTTAATCAGTATTTTTGATATTCTCCTCAAGGGGGTTGATGTACTGAAATATTCCGCGCAGCCGAGGATGGCCTTGGAGATGTGTTTTGTAAAAGCTGTCCAGTCCGGCAACGTTGTGCCGGTGACAACCCTGCTTTCTCGTCTTGATTCACTTATAGAGGGCCAGCCGATGCAGACCGGTCAGGAGGAGCAGGTCCAACAGAATGTTGTGCCGCAGGACGTCGCTCCTGTTGACAGCAGTGTTGCGGAGAGTTCCCCGGAGGTTGAAGCGGAGCCTTCAGATGTTTCGGAAGCTGAAAGCGATTCCGACTTGAAGATTGATGACACAGTAGAGTCCAATGAGGGTGCGTCTGCCGGGACCCATCAGCAGCCATCTGTTCCAGCCTTTCAACCAGTCCCGAAAGATATTGTTAAGGAATGGGATGGTTTTCTGGCCCATGTGCGTGAAAGAAAAAAATGGATGGGATCGACCCTGAGTCTGGCAGAAAAAGTTGCAGAAATTGACGGGCAGTTGGTTATAAAGTTTGATGATCCATCCGAGTGTTTATATCTGCAAGAAGCGGCCAACCTGAAGCTTTTGACCGAGTTCGCGCAGGATTTTTTTCAAAAAGAGCTAGGCGTTATCATAAAGGTCGCTGGTTTGTCGGGAAACAGTGATACCAGTGAAGGGCACCCCCAGGAAGAACGCCGCGCTCTTGCTAAAGACCCCCGGGTCCAGATTGCAGTCGAAGTTCTTGGCGGTCAGGTTGCGGGGATCCGCACGGGCCCGCGTAGTCGATAATCGATGGATGGCTTATTATTGCCCCCTTGTCCGCCACGAACTTTTCTTGAAGTTTAATCGTAGAACTACAACAGGGATGAGATTCATTACAGTTAATTTGCAGCAACAGTTATTCCAGGAGAGATCATAATGGACATGAACCAAATAATGCAGCAGGCCCAGCAATTTCAACAGAAAATGGCTGAAGTTCAGCAGGAGTTGGCTAAACAGGAGATTACATCTACCGTTGGCGGCGGTATGGTTACGGCAAAAGTTAATGGTAAAAATGAACTGCTGTCTATCACGATTGACAGAGAAGTTATTAATCCTGATGAACCGGCAATGTTACAGGATCTTGTGGTTGCCGCAATCAATGATGCCATGAAAAAGGCACGTGAGGCAATGCAGGGCGAAATGACCAAAATGACTGGCGGCATGAATTTACCGGGACTTTCAAACCTTTTTGGCTGATTCAGGTTCTATTCCCTCGACATCTTTGCCGTAGTTCGTCCAGCATGCGTGTCTTATTGCGGCCCGCTGGCCTTAAAAAGAAACTTTATTAGAATACCATGGAAATTGTACCGGCACCATTAGCCAGACTGATAAGCGGATTTGAGAAATTACCCGGTATTGGCCGAAAAACCGCGACCAGGTTGTCTTTGCACATATTGCGTCGCCCGGCTGGAGAGGCACAGCAGTTAGCGCGGGACCTTGCCGAGCTGCATAGTTCAATAAACATGTGTGACAACTGTTTCGCCTTTTCAGAGCAGAACCCCTGTCGTATCTGCAGTGACAGTCGGCGGGATGCGGGACTGATTTGTGTTGTTGAAGGACCGGGGGATCTTCTGGTGATCGAAAAGACCGGGGCGTTCAACGGGCTCTATCATATTCTACATGGCGTCCTCTCCCCCATGGACGGAATCGGCCCGGATGAGATTAAGATTGACGCTCTGATTCGGCGGATTAAGCAGGGTGGGGTCCGCGAAGTACTTATAGGGACCAGCTCAACGGTGCCTGGAGAGGCGACGGCATCGTATCTTTCTGAAAAGCTTCAGGGCTTGGTTACTGTGTCGCGTTTAGCTTGCGGCATCCCTATGGGCATGGATATAAAGTATGCCGACGAACACACCTTGGCGCGCTCTATTGAATCCCGAAAAATTACCGTACAGAAATGACATCTCGAGCAGGAACTCTGAAGAATTATTCAGGGCTGTTTGACCCGCATAAATTAATGATTGTACTTGACACAGCCGGTAATAATTGGTATTCCGTCCGGATTGTTTACTGCAGATTAAGCGTTGTTCTTTGCTAGCGAGTTTTTAATTAGTTGTTTTTATTGCATGTGAAACATATTTAGGCGCGTAGCTCAGCTGGTTAGAGCGCTTGCTCGACACGCAAGAGGTCAGCGGTTCGATTCCGCTCGTGCCTACCAGATTACACAATAAGCTTCGTACCTTGTACGGAGCTTATTTATTCAAGCGGCAGAATTATTGAGTTTGTTGGTGTGATAGTATGACAGATATTAGTCTTACAAATGGTGAAGAGACAAAAGTGATGCCTGGCGGCGTAACCGCTGCGGAGGTAATTAAGGCGCTTTTCTCCAATAAAGTCAGGAAAAAAACTGTAGCCGCCAAGCTTGATGATGTTCTGATCGATCTTTCACAATCTATAACTGCAGATGGTCAGGTTGAGCCTGTTACCCTGGATACGCATGAGGGGCTTGAGGTTCTGCGCCATAGTGCCGCGCATATTATGGCCCAGGCTGTTCTCGATATTTTTGGCGCTGATGTACAGGTTACAATCGGCCCGTCGATTGAAGATGGTTTCTATTATGATTTTGATAAAAAAGAACCATTTTCAACTGATGATTTTGAGACAATCGAACATCGCATGCAGGAAATTGTAAATGCACGGACCCCTTTTACGCGAAGTGAGATGTCTAAAGTTGACGCCGCTGAGTTGTTTAAAAAGCAGGGGCAGAAATATAAGCTTGAAATCCTCGATGATATTGAGGCCGATACGGTCAGTCTCTATACCCAGGGTGGTTTTGTTGACCTGTGTCGCGGGCCGCACTTGCCGGATACAGGCTGGCTGAAAGCCTTTAAGATCATTAAAGTTGCTGGTGCTTATTGGCGTGGCGACGAAAAAAACGCCATGCTGCAGCGATTGTATGGGACGGCTTTTGCCGACGCCAAAGCTCTGCGTTCATATCTGCACAATCTTGAGGAAGCAAAGAAACGCGATCATCGTAAACTTGGCAAGGAATTAGAGCTTTTTACAATCAGTGATCAAGTTGGTCCAGGTCTTATTTTATGGCAGCCGAAAGGGGCCCAGGTCCGGAGACTTCTTGAAGATTTCTGGAAAGATGAACACTACCGGAATGATTATGAGCTGCTCTATACCCCGCAGATTGCCCGGCGTGATTTGTGGAAAACATCAGGGCACCTGGATTTTTATGTAGACGATATGTTCTCGGCGATGGAGGTTGACGAGGTCAGCTACCAGATTAAGCCGATGAACTGCCCTTTTCATATAGCAATATATAAGGCAAAAAAACGCAGTTACAGAGACTTTCCGGTTCGCTGGTGTGAGCTCGGTACTGTCTATCGGTATGAACGGACCGGCGCCTTGCATGGCTTGATGAGGGTCCGGGGCTTTACACAGGACGATGCCCATATTTTTTGTCTGCCGGAGCAGCTTGAGAATGAAATATTTAATATCCTTGATTTAAATCTCCATATTCTTAAAACATTTGGGTTTGACAAGTATGAAATTTATCTGTCTACCAGGCCGGAGAAATACGTTGGCAGTGATGAACATTGGCAGCAGGCGACAGATGCTTTAAAGCTGGCCCTTGAAAAGAAAGGATTGGCTTTCGAAATTGATCCGGGAGAAGGGGTATTTTACGGCCCCAAAATAGATATAAAAATCAAGGATGTCATTGGCCGCTCGTGGCAGTGTTCCACGATTCAAGTGGATTTTAATCTGCCAGAACGGTTTGAAATTACCTACACTGGTGAAGACGGCAGGGAACATCAGCCCATTATGATACATCGGGCCTTAATGGGGTCACTTGAGCGGTTTTTCGGCGTTCTGATTGAACATTACGCCGGCGCCTTTCCTCTGTGGCTTGCCCCTGTACAGGTCAGGGTAATGAATATCTCCGATTCTCAACTTGCCTATGCAAATGATGTATATCTGCAGTTGAAGCGCGCAGGCATCCGTGTTGAGAAAGATGTGCGCAACGAACAGCTTAATTATAAAATTCGACAGGCACAACTCGTTAAAACACCGTTTATGGTCATACTTGGAGACAAAGAGATGGACGGTAAAACGGTAACTGTCCGTTTGCGTGATGGGAAAAATCTATCACCAATGCCTTTACAGGAATTTATCGATTATGTGAAGTTGGAGAGTAGGATTCCGGATGTTGATTAGGGTTGAATCACGCCGGTAAGCTAATATAAGTTAACCCCAGGAGGTGGAGTATCAAAGGTCGAAGAAAACAGGCCGGTAAAGGCAAAGAGATCAGAGCGAGTGTCAATGATCAGATCCGTAGCAATGAAGTCAGAGTGATCGATGCTGACGGCGAACAATTAGGTGTGCTGCCCAAGGCGCAGGCCTTGGAAAAAGCTGAAGCAGTCGGACTTGATTTGGTTGAGGTGTCTCCTAATGCGGAGCCTCCTGTCTGCCGTATCATGGATTACGGCAAATATCTTTACGAACAGAGCAAGAAACAAGCTGAGGCGCGTAAAAAGCAGGCAGTTGTTGAGGTTAAGGAAATAAAACTTCGTCCTAAAACTGAAAAACATGATATTGATTTTAAGTTAAGGAGTATTCGTAAGTTTTTGGAGCAAAAGAATAAAGTGAAGATTACGGTCCGTTTTCGTGGCCGTGAAATAGTGTACGCTGATGTTCAGGGGCGTGAGACTTTGGAGAAAATGGCAGAAGCGCTTGAAGACATCGCAGTGATAGTCCAGGAACCAAGAATGGAAGGACGACAGATGGCAATGTATGTCGGGCCGAAAACATAAAAGGAGATAGAGTCATGCCAAAAATGAAAACTAATAGAGGAGCTGCTAAGCGTTTTAAGTTAAGCGCCTCTGGGAAAATAATTCGTAGTAAGGCTTTCAGTAGTCACATTCTGACCAAGAAAAGCACGAAAAGAAAAAGAAACCTGAGAAAAGGGACTGAGGTTGACGCCACAAATTGTAAGGTTGTTAGAAGATTGATCCCTTATCTGTAACGATTGTTTTTTTATGCAACGATACGTTTGCATTTATATTATTTGAATCTATTTAACCACTGGTTTTAAGACGGTGGTTATAATTTTAGTAAAAGGAGAATACGATGCCTCGAGTTGCCCGTGGTTTTAAAGCGCGTCGAAGAAGAAACAAGATATTAAAAATGGCCAAAGGTTATGTGGGTGGTCGCCATCGCCTGTTCAGAACAGCCACAGAGGCGGTTGACCGTGCTTTGTGCTACGCCTATCGTGACCGTCGTCAGAAAAAGAGACATTTCAGACAGCTTTGGGTCGCCCGCATTTCTGCGGCTGCCAAGCTTAATGGGACTTCCTACAGTAAATTTATTGGAGGTCTGAAAAAAGCCAATATTGAGTTGGACCGCAAGGTATTGTCAAATTTGGCAATTTTTGACCCAAACGCCTTTTCACAAGTTATCAAACAAGCCTCTTAAAGTAGCTCCATGAACGTTATGGAAGAGGAACTTCTTCGCCTGAAAAGTGAAGCGCTGGCCAGCCTTGAGGCTGCGTCCGACGAAAAGAGCCTGGAGGCATTCCGGATTCAATATCTGGGGAGGAAAGGGCTTTTCACATCGGTTATGCGTGATCTTGGTAAGGTTGCCGCAGAAGACCGGCCGCGACTGGGACAACTTGCCAATACCATAAAAAAGACACTGGAAACAGCTTTTGCTGCAGGAAAAGAGCAGTGTAGTTCCGGTTTTGTCGGTGCGTCTTCGAAACAAGGCTCAGTGAAGATCTGACTTTGCCGGGCAGGGCGTTGCCATATGGCCGCTGGCACCCTGTTACCCAAGTGATGGAGGAAATATGCACGGTGTTTGAAAGACTTGGATTCACCGTTGCAGAAGGACCAGATGTTGAAACCGATTTTTACAATTTTGAGGGACTTAATATCCCTAAGCATCATCCTGCTCGGGATATGCATGATACTTTCTATGTGAGTACTAATGTTCTGTTGAGGACCCACACCTCGCCTATGCAGGTTCGGGCTATGGAGAAACAGGACCCGCCTTTGCGCATGATAGCACCTGGCAAGGTGTATCGATGTGACTCCGATATTACACATACCCCGATGTTTCACCAGGTAGAAGGTTTTCTGGTCGATGAAAAGGTTTCATTTGCCGACCTGAAGGGGGTTCTGGCGATTTTTATTGCCAAAATGTTTAACGAGAAAACGGCGATTCGCTTTCGTCCCAGTTTTTTTCCGTTTACTGAACCCAGTGCAGAGGTTGATATTGCCTGTGTTATCTGCGGCGGCACCGGTTGCCGGGTCTGCAAGCAGACAGGGTGGTTGGAAATACTGGGCGCCGGTTTAATTGACCCGGAAGTTTTTAAAAAGGTTGGCTATGATCCTGAAGTATATAGCGGCTTTGCTTTTGGCCTTGGAGTTGAGCGCATTGCTATGCTGAAATATGGCATTACTGATATTCGTCTTTTTTACGAGAATGACATTCGTTTTCTAAGTCAGTTTTAAGACTGATTCTGTAATCACAGCAGCTTTAAGTTATCTGTGATACACATACATCATTATTTGCATTGTAGAGTGATAATTCCCGATTATCCGTTGGTTTATATATGAAATTTACTGTTGACTGGCTCAAACAATACGTTGATTTTGAACTGCCGCCTGATGAACTGGCTGATAGGCTGACTATGCTCGGTCTGGAAGTCGATGCCGTTGACACTCTTTATAACGGCCTGGAGCAGATTCGTGTTGCTAAAGTTGTTGACGTTCTCAAGCACCCTAATGCCGACAAGTTGCATCTATGTAACGTTGATGTCGGAGGCGAAGTCAAACGAGTTGTTTGCGGTGCACCTAATGTTGCTTCGGGCATGTTGACTCCAATTGCTTTGCCTGGCTGTACGATCTCCGGCTTTACAGTGAAGAAGGCAAAGATTCGGGGTGAGGCTTCTGAGGGCATGCTATGCTCTGAAAAAGAACTTGGCTTAAGTGCCGAGCATGCAGGGATTATGGAACTTCCTGAAACCTGTGTGCCGGGGCAATTGTTAACTGAGGCCCTGAATCTTGATGATACCCTTATTGAAGTTGATCTCACGCCAAACCGGCCCGACTGTACAAGTGTGATAGGTATTGCCCGTGAAGTAGCGGGTATGGCAGGCACGTCATTGAAAAACACGATCCCTGCCGACCTTCCTGTCCTGACAGGAAGCGCTTTCTTTGCTGTTGATGTTCAATCTCCTGATGCGTGCCCGCGCTATGCAGCTCGGCTTCTAAGAAATGTCACAATCCGTGAGTCACCTTGGTGGCTTAAACGTATACTGCTTGCCGTGGGACTTCGGCCTATCAATAATGTGGTTGATATTACCAATTACGTGATGCTTGAATACGGTCAGCCTTTGCATGCCTTTGATTTTAACCTCATCGCTGATAAAAAAATTATTGTTCGCAAAGCTGTCGATGGCGAAAAAATGCTGACTCTTGATGGCGTTGAGAGGACCCTTGATGATCAGATGCTTCTCATCTGTGACGGTCAGAAGCCTGTGGCGGTTGCAGGGGTTATGGGGGGAGGTAACTCAGAGGTCAGTGATACAACAACCGATATTCTGTTGGAAAGCGCCTATTTTAATCCTATTAGTGTGCGCCGTACCAGCAGTGTACTTAAACTGAGCACCGATGCCTCATATCGTTTTGAACGTGGCGTCGATCCTCAGGGAACAATCATTGCGCTGGAGCGGGCTGCTCAGTTGATTGTTGATCTTGCCGGAGCCCAGTTAGAAGATGGCGGGTGTGACTGTTTAACAGAGATTGCTGAGACAGCAACGATAGAACTGCGGGTAAATAAGGTCAACGATTTGTTAGGGACGGATCTTTCGCTTGATGAAATTGCTTCTTTTCTAAATGGCATTGAGATCCCTGTGAAAATTAAGGATACGCAGACTCTTGACGTTACACCACCGAGTTTCAGAGTTGATCTCGAACGGGAAATTGACCTTGTCGAGGAGATCGCACGGTTAAGGGGATATAATGAGATTGCGACTACTCTGCCGAGTGTGCCAATGAGCTTTTCCGAGGAAGACGATATTCGGCGGCTGCGGAAGAAATTGACTGACATTATGGTTTCGCTGGGTATGTATGAGTGTGTGAATTACAGTTTTATTTCCTCAAAACATTATGACATGCTGCAACTTGCCTCAGGAGATACTCTTCGTAATTCTGTGCAAATTTTAAATCCGTTAACAGAAGACCAGGCAGTGATGAGAACGACGCTGCTCCCTGGACTGCTTGAAAATCTTCGCCATAACATCAATAGGCAAACAACTGAAGTTGCCATGTTTGAGATCGGCAAGGTGTTTTTACCGCAGTCCGGGCAAGAGCTGCCTGACGAGATAACCCGGGTTTGCAGTGTGTTCAGCGGTCGTCGGGACCCTGGCGCTTCACATTATCATTATGGTGTGGAAAGTGTGGCCTTGCTTGATGTTAAGGGTAAGGTTGAGACGATTCTGAATGCCTTGAGGTTTTGTTCTGTCCAATTTTCTAAGTCTGAAACAGTCCCTTCGCATTCTGATCAAGCTGAAACCCTTGCTGTATCGGTAGCTGGTTTGCACGTTGGTATCATAGGGAAGCTAAGCCAAGCGTGTCTTAAATCTTTTGGCGTTAAGCAGGATGTGTTTTTTCTTGATCTTGATCTTACCACTCTTGCCGGGGTTGACCTTGCCGCGCCAGTTTTTACCCCAATTTCAAAGTATCCTTTTGTTCAATGGGACCTGGCTCTGATTGTTCCTGATTCTGTAGGTGCCGGCCACATTACAGAGACTATTATGGGTGAAGGACTGCCACTGGTAAAAGGTGTCGAAATATTTGATGTGTATAGTGGAAAACCTATTGAAGATGGTCATAAAAGCGTTGCCCTTTCAATCACATATCATTCCGATGAACAGACTTTAGATGATGAAAAGGTTGCTGAGATCCACAAATTAATAATTGATTTAATAGCCGCTAGATTCGGCGGTAAATTGCGGGAGATATAAGGTGAAAAGGGAAAACGTTACCAGAAAAGATCTCGCAGAGGCCATTAAAGATAAAATGGGATTCTCAAGGAACAGTTGCGGGCAGATTGTTGATGAATTTTTTGAATGTATCAAGTCGGCTCTTCTTGAGAAAACAGATGTTAAAATTGTACAATTTGGTGCCTTTAAGTTGCGTCAGAAATCACCTCGGATTGGAAGAAATCCGAGAACCGGAGAAACTATGGAGATTTCTGAAAGAAGTGTGGTAACATTTAAGCCCAGCAAGATTCTACGAGCTGAGATTAACAAGGACGAAAGCTGATGAATTCGTAAAAAGCCCAAGAGATCCAGCGCCACCGTGTAAAATTGACTACTTACAAAGTGACACGGGGATGTCGAGCGGTTTTTTCCGAGACGAACAAGGGTAAGCTTTTACTTAATCGGGGCGGTACTGTGGTGCAGCCAGACGGACTTGCTCAAATTCCTGATAAAACCTATTTTAAGATTGGTGAAGTATGTGATATTACTTCGATTAAATCACATACATTGCGCTATTGGGAATCTGAGTTTTCAGTAATTAAACCTCAGCGTGCAGGCTCCAAGCAGCGCCTTTATCGAAAAGTTGATGTTGAAAATATTCTCAAAATTAAGGCATTAATTTATGAAAAAGGGATGACCCTAGCCGGCGTAAAAAAAATATTGGCGCAAGGTAAAAAAGCACAAAAGAGTCCTCAATCAGGGTCTGTACAATCAAAGAAAATTTTAAATAACATTAAGGAAGAACTGCTGGCAATTCAAAAAATACTTACATAAAATGATTTCAGGGGCGGGATGTAGCGCAGTCTGGTAGCGCACTTGACTGGGGGTCAAGTGGTCGGAGGTTCGAATCCTCTCATCCCGACCAGTAATATGAAGCACTTAGCTCTTATTGAGCTAGGTGCTTTTTTTGTTTGCTTCTATATGTCGGGCAGCCCTAATTTGTTCTGGTATCTTTTTGTAAAGGGGTACACAACCTACATATCGATTTAATTATTGGTTGAAAATCCATAATGCATTGATTCTTTAATATTTAAAATCAACTCATCCGGCATAAACTGACTCTATGACTGCATCCCTGATACAAGAACTCTATCACAGTGATTTCCATACCAAGTTGCTTACGGCCCATAAGATTTATCAGGACAAAGGTGAGGCGCTATGCTCCATTCCTCTTGTTAGGCAAGGCCTTGTCGCCCTTGAGCGGCAGGCCCAACGTCTTCAGGAACAGGTGACCGCTCTAAATTTCGGCCTGCTTTGTTCAAGTTGTGCCCTTAAATCAGGAGGTGGCTGTTGCAGCGTATACATGGCCGACGAAAATGATACCGTTCTTCTTCTGATCAACCTTTTGGCCGGGTCTTTGGTGTCTATCCAGAAGGATGATGATTTTGAGTGCTATCTCCTTGGTCCCATGGGATGTATCCTTCGGTTCAAGCCGATATTCTGCCTTAATTACAACTGCCATGCTATCAATAGAAGGGTACCCCCATTGTCTAGACCAATTTTCATAAAAGTTAAGGTGGAACCTTTTTAATGCTGAGGTGCCGAAGTTCCCGGATGAGATGATCTGCACCCAAGGGTATCGAAGCGGCCCCTCTCGAAAATCTTTTCAGGCAGAATTGAAAAATACTTCTGCCGGGGTTTTGTAATTCAATGATTGATGTGGTCGCTCATAATTGTATAGCTGGAAGTACCTTTTGATTCCTTGCCGGGCTTCTGCGACGCTTTGGTAATCATGCAGATAAACTTCCTCATATTTGACTGATCGCCACAATCTTTCTACGAAAATATTATCAAGTACGCGGCC
>Ga0102953_1000222_pt1 | contig 40903 bp, 51 predicted proteins | sample SalPon2A_C_D2_MG_FD_78509 | JGI IMG/M metagenome (GOLD analysis project Ga0102953, IMG submission 78509) | Soil microbial communities from South San Francisco under conditions of wetland restoration - Salt Pond MetaG R2A_C_D2_MG | ecosystem: Environmental > Terrestrial > Soil > Wetlands | place... | reverse complement strand
ACAACATGCTTTCTAGTGAACTCTGTTTTGTTCTTGAAAAAACCATTGGCTATGAAGACCGGCAAGTAGTCCATCCAAATATCTCCTGGTGTTGCAGTTAAGAGAATCCATTTGTTGTTCTTTGCGATCTTTAGAAACGCTTTTACCCAGGCCCCATAGCCAACAAGTTTTTGTTCGTCAAATATAAAGAAAGAATCTTTTACATCTTTATACTTTTCAATTCTATTCCAAGAGTCTACTATAAAATGTAACTCACTTTGATTTTTGGTATTATCTGTATGTAATCCAAAGTGTAAAGCTTCCGACTCCCAGTCATGCTCATCTCTCTTTCTTGCTGTTGTTATTATATATAAGTCTTTTGGTGTTTTCATTCTTTTTCGTTCTGGTTCGAACCTACCACCACAAATATTCTCATAGTAATAACCAAGAGACGTTAATGATTTACCAGACCCGACTCCACCCCAAAGAATGGAGCCAGGCGTTAGTTCTTTTATTGCTTTTTTCTGGTAATCAAATAATTTAATCTTCTTCATCTTCCGAGTTTACATCGGGAAGTTCTTTGTCTTGGTCGTTGGGATCAAGATCGAGAGCAAATCCAGATTCCAGGTCGTCAGCACTTAACGAGACAACCATCTTTCTTAAATACGCTTTGATTCCTGACTTTCCATTTACTTCCCAAGAAGACGGAGACAGAATAACATCTACTCGGTCGAATTCGGCCCAGTCCAACACATCAACAGATTCTTCGTCAAGGACGGTCTTTTTACTTCCAGGAGCAAAGAGCACAATCCGCGGAGGATAATTATCAAAACGAAGAGCTACTTTTATTGTTGCCCATTCTGGATCATTCTCTTCTCTTGGATCATGCCATCTAACATTCCACCCATCAGCAATCAAAAGATTTGCTGTTTCGTCATCAAGGACTAGATGAAAATTCCTAGCTCCTTTTGGATTAAACTGTTTTTCTTGCCCTGTGAAGTTGCGCCAAATAATTGTGGCATTCTTTATTGTTACTGGTGGAACCTTATTCGTAAATGCTTTTTTCTTTTTAGTGGCCATCATATTTCTCCTTTTAGATCAACTGCTTAGTTTTTTGAATATACGAGCTCATCATCAATGTACAAACGAACTTTTTGTTCTTTTGTGGGACTGCTCGTTTCACTTTTCGTGGTTGGCTCTGGTAGATGGGATTCGAATTCAGCAAAGACTTTATTCGGTTCCTGTATACAGATCCAGTTAGCCTTTCCATATGCATCGTAGTCACTAACACGACCCCAAGTAAAGCCAGCGCTATCTGTACTAAAATCAAGGACCGCCCGCTTGTCTCCGCGATATAATTTACCAACAACATTTGTTGGTGTTGAATTAACAATCCTGGGTTCTCGCCGTATATTAACTGTCGCGGCTACAACCTTGTAATTTCCTACTATAAAATCAGACATTTTGTTCTCCTTATATCTTTGTATTATTCTTGAGGAAACACAGTTCCTTCAAATATATCATAAATTGGACTAATTGGTATTGGTGCATTAATTATCGCCGTAACCATAACCTTTCCATCTTTTATATCTAATAGAGAAGATCCAATTGGTTTAGGTATACCCCCTCTTGACACCGTCCATCCTGTAGATCCGTCACCATAATCCATGTTATATCCGGGCGTTCTTACATGGTGTTGAATATCAAAATAGTGTGTACCTGCGTCAGTTAGTCGTTCCCTAACAATTGGTATCCAATACATATGATGACTATGACCGTTAAACACAATCTGAAAATCTGGTAAGAATACTGCCTGTCGACTAGTTTGTATTGCTCCTCTCGTAACAGGAGCCTCTCCACCAGATCCATGAAAGTATTTGGCTGGAACAACTATATCCCCCTGAATGAACCGAATTATTCCGCCATATCCGCCACGATATACAGTGTGTTTTGGTGTTGATAATCCTTCCGTTAATCTACCAACCAAGTCAGTATTTGCATTCTTTAGCACCGACGCCTCATGATTTCCATCCGTTATCATAAGAATATTTTTTGCGTATGGTTTCATAAGCTTTACTGCATCTTTCAAAATAACATCATAATAATCTTTTGTCCTGTATTCTGGACGAAGATGACTCATGTCTCGTCTTGGATCAAATCGACCATTCATGGCATCAAAGAAATCACCAAAGATTAGTACTTGAGCTCCCTTCTCTATAGCATAGTCCAAATCAGCGAAAAACTGCTTGCGATTACAGCTAGGACTATCAAAGTGCGTATCTGATGTAGCAAAGATAGTAAAACCTTTTTTAGAACTTATTGATGTTACTGCCCCAATTTGTTCTATCTCGTATTTATACATATTGTCCTGTGAACTCCTTGTCTGTTATGCGGAAACAAATTCTTTAAAATTTCCAAAGTTTGAGACTTGCTCAATAGCTGCCTCAATAAGGGAATTTCTATATGTTGGATCTATTAGTTCTTCAATCTTTAGATCGTCAACGTCTTCCGCTTCTAGCCATCTATATCCTTTTGTTCCTGTGGCGGCATAATATTTACCCTCCTTCTCTCTTACCAATAGTCCACCACCAACTCCAGATTTTACTGGACAGAACAATCCAACCTTTCCTACAAACTGATAATTGTGTCCTTTCTGAATGCGTTCTTTTAATTCATCGTCTGATAAATGTGAAAGGGATTTGTCCAGGCGTGGTTTCGATGTTGTCGTTCTGTTTCTTTTTGCCAGTTCCTTCTCATATGCACTAACATCTTCTAGATCTTCGTTCATGTCTAAATATAATGCTGATGCTCCTGTGACGGCTTTGCTCTCACATAAATCTTTAAATGATAGTTCCTCTTTTGAGAACAGCGTTTTAAACACAACGGGGTGAGCGAACTGTGCTCCGGTTGCTGTCCATTCTCCTGCGTGCGCTCCATCTTTATATTTTGCAATATATACAGCGTCGTTGACTAGGCAGAATTTTGAATATGTAGCTTCGTGTTCAAACGTGTATCCATACTTTTTCCCAAACTCATGAACAAAAGAAATGATTTCTTCTGTTGCATGTGGGATTTTAATAGAGTCTGTCTTGATGTGCGCTACTGTAAAGCCCTTTTCTTGAACGGCATGTTTTAAATCGATCATGAATAACGCGCCGCGTTTAGCAACAATGTTGTCTATGTTTCTTGGGTCTTTAAATTTATTATCAAACTTGGCTGAGGTGAGACCATATACAATATTCAATGCATGGATTTTAAGAGCATACGCAAGATCGTCTGCGTCTTTTGGATCATCTAAGTACTTTGATAATATACCGCCCAGCATCTGTCTCGCTTCGTCATAGTTCTTGTGTTTTATTGCTATACGAGCATCGTGCAACTCTTTGTATCTTTGCGTGTATGGACCAAACATATTCATGTTTATTATAGACGATGGGTGCATAGATGCAATGTCTAAAAGAGCAACGTCCTCATATATACCAGGCTCAGAATATACATAACCTCCTTCTTTAGGATCTTCACCTCTATAAGAACTCTTTCCAAAATCAAATTTGTATCCCGGAAATGTTTCTGAAAGATCTGTATAAACAAACTTATCTTGTGGTCTTTTGTCGTTTCCAAATATGATCTTGGCGGTATGCTGCTGTGTTGTGTCGTTTATGGACAATCCGCTTAATTCAGCTAATATCTGTCTAGCGACAAAGTCTTGTTTTCTATCATCGAACACTACTTCGGAAGATATAACATCGTTGTCACAATAACTCGCGACCTCTAACCATCGTTCTTTCGGAACTGGTTGGTCCCAAGGAAGACCCAACTCCTTATGATGTATTCCCAGTTGTATTTGGAAAGCTTTTAGACTTTGCTTTATTGATGAGAAGTCATAAATATCGGCAAAAGACAAGTTGTATGCTTCACGAAAATATGCATTCTGACCATTATTAGATACAATCTTTGAACTCAATTCGAATAATTGAGGGATTGTGTACCCAATAAACCTTGCATATAAAATATGATTGTCGTATCGTCGACAGTTAAAGCCAACTAATTTCTTCTGCAATAGATCTTCTATTTCACTTGGTTCGGGATTTATCATTCGGACCACTTTTTGATTGGGACCTTTGTACTTCCAGGAAATAACGAATAAATTTGGAAGGACTTCAACATCATAAAACACAAGGCCCTCGTCCGATAGATCTTGGGCTGGATCGCCTAATGGTTCGACATCTTCAGATTTAAACTTCATCTTTGATACTAGTTTAACACAGTAATCCGATTGATTTGTGCTTTTACTAGCAAAGGATAAAATCTGAGGTCTCATTTGTGTAATGTCGTACTTCATTCCAGATTCATATGCTTCATCCAGTATGGTGTTTATAAAATCAATACTGGGCTTTGTTCCGGGATGAATCTCTTTATGTAGGTTTCGTAATATTAATTCGCGTAACCCCTTTTCACTAGCAATAGCTTTCGCGTCATACATCTTTTCTCCTTTCAAGGGAAGTCCACTATTTATGTGTGCTATTTGATTGGTGTTGCATTTAGAGAATTTTCTTCTAAGAGAAGCATCACCATTAAACACCTTTATCTCAACACCATCTGACCAGATCGGACTTAACTTGCTGACATCTCCATCATAAATATAATGTAGGTGTATACCCTTTCCACTTTTGCTATATTCGGCATATGTTGGAACAAACTTGCTTGCTTCTACCAAATTTAACTCCAGGGATTTTTCTCCGGTATCATCTTTAATGTCGAAGTCTATCACAATATGATTTTTTGGAACTTGCACATAGTGAAGTTCTTGTGTATCAATATCGCTTAATTTAGTAATAACATTCGACCACTTTGTGGTTGGTAACTCGGTTTCCTTTGACGCCAATTGTGCTGGATAATCTTTAGCAACCACATCAAATATAGATGTATTAGAATCTAAAACCAAGGACAACGGTGTTTCATCATCGGCTACTCTTTCTCTTGTGGATAGGAATCGCTCTTTCTGGAAACCTCTATAAACACTACGTACGGGATTTGGATCTCCTTCTATTCTGGTTCTATCTAGAAACTCACTAAAGTAATTCTTAAGCTCATCTCTAAATTTATACCGTGGCATTTTTCTATCGATCGAACTCTCGTCACAAAACGTTTTATATAACTCATATGCACGAGATAAAGTAACCATGTCTTCCTTTAGGAATTCATAGTAATATGATTCGACGAAATTGAAAAAGATGTCTGTTTTAAACATCATATCCAACGGAACATACCCAGAATAATAGTGTTTACCTAAACTCTTATATACATCCAAACAATGATGTGCTATTGCGCCAAGCTCAAAGTCTATTTGCGATACCAGGGTTTGATACCTCTGTACGGGAATTTTTCTTCCAGATGTTTTTACGTCGATTAGTCTTCGAATAAGTCCTGACTTACCGTCGGTTATCTTAACTGGTTTGTTTGTTCCCATAAATAAGAAGCAGTTTACTTTTGCAGAATAGCTTGGTTTATACTTCTCATTCATTCGCATCTCTTCGTGAGAGACGATGGCGTTTAGTTTGGAGTTGTCTTCAATCCTTGAAAGGTCTCCGTCATGCTGTATAGCCACCAACGGATTTCCTTTGAAAGATTCTGTAGAAAATGAATTGCTGCTTGAAGTGAGTTCCTTTGCCTCAAAGGTTGTGTAGTAACCCTCAAACAGCTTTTGAATTATGGACAATATGGTTGATTTACCAGCTCCGGCTTCCCCGTATATTACTAGAAACTTTTGAATTTCTTTTGCGTCTCCGGATACTATTGCTCCAATAGCCCATTCTATCTTTTGTCGTTCTTCATCATCATAAAGCGTTCCGATAAGCTCATCCCACACAACATGTGATCCTTCTTCCAATGGATATGGAAGGCGCTTACTTACGTAGTCGTTCTTCTTTACTACTGTATCTCGGAACACCAAATTGTTATCAAGAACGTGATAGTTGTCATACATGTTATTAAGGAAGTCTCTATAGTGCTTCCAACTATTTGAATCAAAATCCCGTAAGGTCTTTACAGACATGTGTCCTGTATGATAGCCCTCGTTCTCATCTCTGTACTCCATTAATTCTTTGTCGATAAGTCGCGGAACATCGTCTTCGTTAGTTGACCATAATTGCTGCTCTTCGTCCCATATTGCATAAAAGCTTTTGCCACGCACCATGAGATCATTAGATCTCTGAACAACAAACGCAGGATATACCTCTGTGATTCCCTTTTTGGGGTTTCGTGTTTTAATCTTGTAGAAATCCACTGGGTCTCCTTTCAAAAGAGCCGTGCCGAAAAAGTGGCACATTCTGTAAACTTTTTAATATGACTCGGTTTGTGCCGGTGTCATTAATTTTGCACCATCCAAAAACTTTCTATATATATATATTTTTACTAAAAGTAGTACGGGGAAAGAGTTTTTGCAAGATATGGCACATTTGACACAGAGCACACAAAATACCTGTTTTCCTTCTTAAAATCGCGCCTTTTCCCGTGCCACTTTTTTTCTCAGAAATGGCACAGGGGGTATTTTTGACACATTACCGCAAAAATAATAAAAAGTTTAGAAACTGTGCCACTTTTTTGACACATCGTCCATAGACCTTTTTACCTACCTCGAAAGCAAGTCGACCAGCCATACGGCGAGTAGATATGATGCCGCCATGTCGCTTATGATAGTATAGTAAATAAAAACATTGCGCGGCCCCTCCGAGACATCTTCGACAAGCTTTGCGTTATGTGCGCTGAACAACAATATTCCCACCAACAGCAGAAACGTGTTAATGTCCATCGGTAACTGCTTCCACCCGAGTCAATCCAGCGTCTGCCGGTTCGGTTGTTAATGATGCTTTATAGATCATTGTGTGTTCTCCTTAAGTATAATTCTCAGCCAAATATGCCATCATCTGATACCAGATTTCGACAGATTGCTGATCTTTTAGCGGTCTCTTCTTTAGTGGAAAGAGTCCACCATTACCATGAAAATCGTACGTACGGTCTAGAAAGGTTTCTACTATTTCTTCAATTGCGCATTCGTCCGTAGGACTTAGTGGCTCTTCTTTATTATCCGGCTTATCTATAAATTCGTTAAGTCGTAAATTAACAAGCAGTTCGTTGAACCACCTGGGGGTATGATCTCCATGATCTCTTAGGTCATACATTGTGTCATTTAATCTTTGAGCTACACCGATTAATACTTCGAACACGCTGCATGGTTTATTGAGAAAATATAGAACTTCGAGGTGGCCCTCATCCAGATCTTCTTCCTGTATGAAAGTTTCACGTAGAGTCAGACCATCCTCGAGTCTATTGTCGTCGTTGTGAACTGACCAACGAAACGGTTTTTCATATAGCAAACGACATAACTGAATATAACTTTGTCGTCGCTTCTTGTCACGAATTATATTGTATAGCCAGAGAAAGAAGTCATCTTTAACTGGTTTCTTCCCCATCGCCTTCCTCCTTTATTAGTTGTGCTTTTTTAGCACGCCCACGTCGGAGAACCGGTGAAGCATACTCCTTGTTAAGACGAACCACTTTGTAGAGGGCGCGTTTATTATCGTTACGAACATAAACAACGTCCGCATCATCAGAAAATTCGCCAAACGAAACAAGAGCATCATCACCCAATAGTTGCTCTGGGCGGTCGATCGGAGATCCCGCGGTATCCGTAACAACATCGTCATCGTAATATAGAAGTTCGATCTTTTCAATGCCATCAGCATCTTCAAACTCGAAATCAGGAATAATAACGATATCATTGTCTTCCTCCACGCGATCCTCAATTATTTCATCGAACTCTTCTTCCGACCAGCTTGTAACTTCTTCAGGCTCATTGTTTTCTTCCTGAACGGAATCGCCGTTATACTTAGCAGCTAGCGCTGCGAGATCAGGACGTTCCCGTCCGAAGTATTTGGAATAATCTTTCTTATTACCGTTAGACATTAATTGTTTTTCCTCTGCTTGTGGGAGTTTACGATCTGTTTCGGGTTCGTCGAATATGATTGGCAACATTCCAGTTGTGGCCTCACGTAGGGCAATGACCTCGATCGTTACCTCTCCAACGAAATATCCAACACCAGCACCAACTAGGGCGCCAAGTACGAGTTTAACTTGGTTGTTCATTTTGTGTTTTCTCCTTTATGGTTTGTAGACATAATCATCCGGATTTAAGTCTATTGAGTCAAATATGTTTCCGGACGCTATTGCCTCCGAAACCTGTCGCCTTCAAATCTGGTCGAAGACAATACCATCCACATTAAAGTTGAGGAGAACAGATTCGTTCGTACCGTTCATAAACTCAACCGTTGCTTCGTTGTCCTCATCATCAAGACCGAAACTAATATAACCATCGCGGCCTTCTTCTTCCATTTCTTTTGCGCTCTTCAGAACCCAACCAACCAACTGACCTTCTGGTGAGTGGGGAAGACCGAGAGATTCGTACACCTCATTGAGGAATACATATCCACGAATGGTAAGAAGATCGTTGGCATAACGCTGTTGTCCCAGAAGGAACGCCCGATCCAACGCTCGAGAATTTCGAAATTGAGTTGATGACTTGTCAAAGAAGCGGGAATATATCGATCCCGGATTTTCGATCTGGACCTTCCGTGTTTTCTTTTCTTTGGTCTTGTTACCGTTTTCGTCCAAACCTTTTACCGTGAACTTTTCATCTTTTAGACCAAGAAAATGATTCTGCTCTTCCTCTTCGCCATATGCATCAACAATACGTTCGCGATAGGTAGCAAACCCTTCCTGCAATATGTTATATGCAGCAATGAGTGATACCTGACGACTGCTCATAATATTGTGAGCACCAAGAATACAAGCGATCGACAGCACGCCAAGACCAACAGAAGGTGCGTATAACTTTGTAAACTGAAGACCAGCCTCAGCGTAGATCATAACACGTTCTTTTGTATTGTCTTCGGTGAATTCGTAGTCAATGCCTTCCTTTTGTGCCTGTTCAGTCAAAGATCGTGTTGCCTCATCGAGCGCCATAAGATCAAAGTTCATGTCATCGACGATCGGTTGTGCTTTGAGTGTAGCCTTCGCTGCCAATACAGCAGCCACTACTCCTCCAACTAAACCCGCACCCAATAGGATCTGGGGTGAATTCTTTTTGAGAAATAGATTCCCTTTCCACGCCATTCGAACTGCATCTGTCTTTACTGTTGCCAAATTAAATTTCATTGTGAACTCTCCTTTTGTTCATTAACGAGTTGTTTTATTTCTTTTTTCAAATTTGTGATTTGCTCTTTAATCAGCTTGGAATATGCTGTTAGGTGCTTTAGTCTTGCTCTCTTTTTTCGCAAATCATTGAGCTTTTGCTTTCTTTTCTTTACGTCCATGATTAGTCAAGTTCCATTGGTTCAGGAAGAACGATGGCATAACCATTTCGTGTGTGAGTGCAAAACGATTTAGTTAGATCTTTCCAACCGTATTTGTTATGTGCCCACGTAGCGCCATCAACACCGGCGAGGTCGTAGTAATCTGTAACTGTAACCTCATCGTATTGTTCGAGTAACTCCATCATGCTTTCAAGAACATCTGACGCCTCATTGCCATATCGAAAATATATCTCATCGAGTTCAAACCTATTTCCCATGGCTATTGTTTTTGGGTGTGCGTACTTTGGTTCGGGCCTTCCACCACCTCTTTTGTAGAAGTTCCCATAACTCACTTGTCCATGCGAATCGCCTCGACTTCTTGACTTACTACCAGATCGTACCTCACCATACAGTAGCATATCAATACCAGATATAATCATGTCCTGGATTGTGGTCTTAGCTGCTGGGATCAGTACATCATACAAAATATAGGCACCAACGCTTTGGACCCCTTCCCCAACAAAGCTCTTTGCTATTGATTGGATAAAGGTTGGTTTTCGTACAATTCCGGACGCCCGACTAACTGGTCGAGTTCGTACTGTTTCGGATATAATTGTCTTTTCTGGAGATTTACGAGGTCTTGCTGTTTTTCCTCTAACGGGAGCAGCTCGCCTACTTGCCTTCGAATTTCCAGGAAGATCCGCATTAATTTTGGTCATCTTCACCGCCTTTTATCTTTTCTAAAATATATAAGCCAATAGATCCAAATCCACAGTACCGTCCTAAGAATTCTAATATGTTGGCGATGGATCGATTTTCAAGATTCATTACTAAATGATTTACATATAGATTACTTAAATCTAATATTGGTTCGTGTTTATCTTTTGCGTGTTCCTTTAGTTCTCCAACTACGGAACTACCATTTATAGTACCGGCACCACTGCCATCTCCAACGTATGCCTTACGAGTTTTTAGTTCATTATCTAGAATCTCCCAGTTAATTGCAAATGGATCGGAGTCTCTAAATTTCATTGTGTAAGCAATATGAAGCAATGTACGAAGAAGAAATATAGGATCTTCATCTCCTTGGGCGGCTCTCCGTAGTGTTTCCGTATTTAATTTGTCAGACATTGCGCGTATATCATTATCAGGAACAAATATTTCAAACATTGTTCCTATTTCTTCGTTATCACCAGTCTTTTTATAAACTGGCGTGATAGATGTTATGTTTAACATTGTGGTTTTCTCCTTTTAAGAATATGATTCGCAAAAAAGAAGTGCTTGTATACACTTCCTTTTTATGTGGTTATCCCATTGCACCAGTAGCCATGACATCTCGCCAAAGCATACCGATCTGTTCTGATGTTAAATATAACATTGCGGCCTTGCAGGTGTCATATGCATCTTTAATCAACATGCGAGCTTCAAGCTTTCTTTCAAACCACTCACTGCGAATGACTTGAATGTCAACCGTGAAGGTTCCTCTATATTGAAGCACATATAGATTTGATGGATCTTTATCATAGTTTGAAGGGGAATCCAATGTTTCAAAACCAAGACTTATGAATCTATCATATAGGCCTAAACCGTTCATCTTTCTTGCTTCTATGAAGAAGTCATATGTTGATTCCGGAGTTTCAACTCCAAAATATCGAGATCCTGTAATAACAAGATTCGTGGTGTACTCCAACAACCGAAGAATACGCCATTCGTTGTCGTGTTTTTCACGCATCTGATTTTCAAGTTCATCGAGTATTGTGTACTTTATGTCCATGTTTTTGCATCCTTTCAAGATGAAAATATAAAAGAGTTTGTGCTCTTCTATTATAGCATATGTTTATGACGCGTCCGTAGACTGTTCGACAGGCTTGGACTTCGTTTCAAATATACCGTCGATCTGTTCGTTTAAGTATTCGGTCGCTTTGTCAGCTATCATCCCCGTCAGAACAAAAGACGCAACAGTTGTTGTGATCTTGTTGAATGTGCTCTGATTTGCAGGAGTACTTACTCTTACGACGTTTCCAACAATATTCCCAACACCAGTAGAGGTTATGAGACTAAGAACTGCTTTAGTAACAGATAATAAATTCATTGTGAACTTTCTCCTTTCAAGAGAATATAGACCCGGCCCCCTTCGACAGAGACCGGGACATGATGTTACTCTTCGTCGGCGACTTCCTCGAGCTCAGCCTCTTCTTCAAAGGACTCGCTCTGATTGTTGATCACAACAGCGGCAATAGCGATACCAATTCCTGCACCAACAACGATCGCGGTGGTACGAATAACGGCTTCCTTGTGTTCAACGACCTTATTCCATAAGCTTGCAAGTTTTTCGTTCATGTTCTGTATTTCTCCTTTTAAGTTTTTTTATTATTAAAGACCACAGTCGTAGTCCTCAATTTCAATTAGTTTTGGAACTGCCTACCCGTTATACCTATAGATGGCACCGGATAGCGTTCCAATTAACAAGAATATAAGCATGAATGCCCAAGATTGAATGGATCTGGTTATGACCTCAAAAACCATCAACCATATTACGGCCACCATGCTAAGCCAGCTCACAATTGCAAGTAATGAACTAACTGTAAAACGAAACGGTTCTTTCATGTTTCTCCTTTTCAAGAAATAAAACTTGCGGTCGGTTTCGCACCGGCACGGTATCAATATACCCAATTGGTTTCTGCCAGATATCGTTCTGGCGTCAGGAGGAGGAGAAGATTTGTTACCACCCAAATATCGAAGGGGGAAAACCAAACAAATATCCAATCAAGTATAGTCATAGTCCACATGTCTCTAAGGACAGCCAAGTCAGTTATTTATCCCGTCTGACCGCGCAAGTTTCGTACATATGATCATCTAAATCTATCGAGGTTTCTTTGGGCCTTTGGTTGAGCCTTTTGTAGAACCACTATTTCCACCCTTGGGCTTTGGTGTTTTCTTTCCCATGATTAACCTCCTTTCTTATTAGATTTATCCGCGTCGTCCATGAGCCGTTCTACCAGGTCCTCGGCGAGGGTGCATACCTCTACGAATCCGGCAGCGACGACCTTTTAGCATAACCTGGTTACGCCGTCGGTTCTTCACCGAGTTACCATTTGTATTACGTGACATGTTTATTTTCTCCTGGTTTCTTTTTCTGTTTCTTCTTATTGATTTGCCGGATCTTCTTTATGAAGTTTGTTCGAACTTTTGGGGATGGTCCGGAAGGCATCGGATGTACTTTACCATTGCCTTTTGTCTTTGGAACTTGGGTCTTCTTGGATGTACCGGTCATGATTTTTTTCTCCACTGACTATCGATCCACACAACAAAGCGACCAAGACGAATTCCACGTGATTTGGTGGGACGATCTTCTTTTTTTGTGTGCTGCCACATAAGAACAACGAAGGCTATCTGAATTTCCCAGTAGAAACGACCTTTGTATAGCAGTTGATTTTTCATAACATGTTCTACCTAGATCTTGGGAGCTCAGACGTGATTGGTGTCTTTTGCATCTTTATTGATTTGACATAGGTATCCCCATGAAAATAAGGATAGGATTGACGGAGAAGGCTCAGAAACCCAATAGTAACCCTAGAGTTATGAATGCAAGCACCGGCAATATAATAATGTTTTGCCGGATGTTTTGGATCTCCATGTGTTTCATTACATACAGGCATGATTTGTTTTCTCCTTTCAAGAGAATATACCGACAGAGCAGGCTACCACCTTCTCTTTTGGCTATCGGGTAAAAAAGAAAAGATAAAGGTCCATGTTTCCATGAACCCCTATCTAGCCAACTTACTCAGCAGATTTTGTTGTCATCTCTTCGATGAGTGCCTTTGTGCCTGCAATGGCAACGAAGGTTACGACCTTTACCGCTGTGGTAACCACTAACATGGTTACAACTTGGGTTGCGATCTCTCTTGCGTTGTCTTTGAAAGCCTGACTGGTCACTTTGTTCTTAAATGATTCTAACATTTTGATCTCCTTATGATTGATTTGGTTTCATTATAGGAGTTGTAAATTCTGCGAGCTGATCAAGGTTTCATAAGCTCCTTGGATAAATATACGGCTGCGGCGGCTATATAGTCTTCACTGCTCATTCTGGTTGACAGTAGTTCGTCTAATGACACACTATATGTTGCTGTATAAACCGGATAATGTGTCTGTGCAATAGCAACTAAGAGTTTTTTATTTCCACTTAGACCGAGAACAACTGATGCTGGAACTCTAATTGCTTTTTCCAACCGCTCGATCAGGGAGAACGAACCTATCATCTGTGAGGGTCCTTCTGGGGCTTCCATTGTTTATCTCCTAAATATGATGTGGACTAACGTAGTATTCTATAACGAGACATGGCTCGTCGTCTGAGGCTAACTTTGTTGTATACTTAAGTTCCATCAAGTTTCTCTCAGCAATCCAACCCATCTCATCTCCTAGTTCTATTGGATCTAGCTCAATAATATCATAGAACTCGTTGATACCAAGCCACCCCTCTCTTAGCAATTTTTGGTTAAATATGTTTTCAGCTTTGCGGAGTTCTTCCGCATCGCTTCTAAAATATCTTGCCGAGAAGGAATCAAAGCATAGGAAAGATCCTTTTCCAGTTAAGATAACAGTCTTTTCGTCCATAGGCTTTTTGTTAAGCTTTTCCTGGGCGATCTCCCCGCGGATTTTTTCCTCTTTCGCAGGTCCAACTTGCTCTACAACCTTTGCTTGGTATTCTTTGAGCGCCTGCTCCGTAAGTGAAAATAGACTAACCAGAGCAGCATTGCGTCGTAATGAAATATGATTCGCACCCACGATACATCCGATCGTAATTAGACCCATCGCTGTAGTTGGAATATAACATTTCCACGTTAGAGAAATCGCGTCGTTTACTTCGATAGGAAGTTCGTAGTTTGGATCGTGTACTTCTTCGTCTCTATACATCTTTTCCTGAGCTAGGATCATCATTGCTCTCGGTGTTGCTTTTACTGCTAAAACAACCGTTCCAATTAAACCAACGACACCCAGACTAGTTAAGATGGTTGGTGAGTTTCTTGCAATACTCTTCCCAAGCTGTCTAGTGGTTGATATAATAGCATTAGTTTGCATAGAGACCTTCTACTTTCTTGTTTGTTTTCGCTTGTTTTGTTTGCCACTTTTTTGGATTTCCAAAGTGATACCGTCGATACTGTGCGGGTGAGATAGGAAGAACTTGACGTGATAGGAAGGTTGGATTGACCACATGGGTTGCACCTTTTCTCGTCTTTCCTAATTGAGAGCTATGAACTCTATGTGGTACAGCATCAAGATTCAGATTGGGAAATATAGAAGAAAGAACAGCAAACGATTTGGCTAATTCGCTAACCGACTTCGATAGCTTTGTAAAGCTCTTTCCTAAAGCTTCCGGATCTTCCAAATAACTTTTGTCTTCAGGTGGGTTTTGTTGTGGATCGTTCATTGGTTACTCCTTTTTCTTTGAGAAGAATAAAAAGTTAATTCCTCTAAATATGATACTTCCGACGGATGACCCAGGTCTAACGTTAACCTGTGCCCTTGAGTACTTCCTAAAAACATCAATTTCGACAACGTTCGGCTCTCCGTTCTTTCTAAATAGAAGATTGCCACCAAGAGCATTTACCTGTTTGGTGTCTTTTTTTCTTAGAGCATCCAACAGAGCATCATGATCGTCCATCAATGTGTTCCTTTCTATATGGTGACTTAAAAGACATTAACGTTGGTTTCTCGTCCGTACGGTTCTCAAAAATCTCGTAATATAACTCAGACGGTTTAAAGTTCGTTCCCCGAACCCATCCGTAATCTTCTATGGAATCAGCCACATTCTTTCTTAATTCCTTTGCTGCTTGTATTGGCGTTCGTTTGGGATCGACAAATATCATTACTTTTTCCATTATTGGTATACTACTGAATGGAACTCCAATTGTTACATAAACAATATCACCATCTTCTTCTAACATTGTGTGTCTCCTTTCAAGATAACACTAACAGTTTAATATGAGTCCTATATAACAGTTAATTGCTGATAACAGTATAACTATCCCATATAGGATGAGAATAATAACGGCTACAATAATGATCCAAATAGCAATTTGAGGATCGATTATACATATTATAATAAATATAAGAGCCAGGACCGCGAAAAGTAATGGAGTCATTACGCTTTTTTCCATTCCCATTTATCATCTTTCCACTCGTAATTTGGAAAGGCGCTATCGTTATCTGCAACTCCACGAAGCACCACTTCAATTGGCCCTATAATATTTGACAGGAGATCAACTATAGCAAAAGACTTGAACTCCATTATTATTTTGCTTCCGTTTCTGAAATATATCGTAATTGGTTGTTTCATTGCAAAAATACTTGCCATTGTGGTTTTCTCCTTTCAAGAGAATAGAACTCGTTTGTTTTTATAAAATATGGTACCCACATTAGTACCTAGTGATTTAACCAGAGTAAACCGAACCTCATATCCAAATTTACTTTCAAACTCTTCAGCTTTCTTTTGGTCCGGACTGGAGTTGTTGGCAAGAAATAGATCTCCGGCCAGTCTACCAGCTAGATCGTCCTTACCATCGTCAAGTGCTTTGATAAGTCTATCCATCTCGTCCATTGTGCGTTCTCCTTTCAAGAGAATAAAAATATAATGAAAGGTTATAAACCTGATTTCTCAGTGCTTGCCTACTCATTCGGCGAAGCCATTATAACTCTTTCATTATAGGAGTTGTAAATCCTGCGAGCTCTAACTATAAATAGACACGATCCACCATACCATAACACCAACGATTGTTACGCCAGTTGTAAGGACGATTAGGCTTATTGCCTTAGTGTTACGAGGTTTGAAATCGTATTCAAGATATGTACCACCGAATCTAACCTTTGAATTCTGTGCTGAGTTGTTCATTTGATATCTCCTTTTAAATAAAAAAATTATAGAAAGATGCCTCCAAGTTTTTCTCTCCATTCCGGCAATCCCTTATGGGATACTTTTATATCTTTCGTTATAGGGTGTGTAATTTCTGCGACCTTTTACCAAATATCACCCCCAGGCAATTTTTTAAAGTTGATGTTTGCTTTGCGGAAAAGAAAAGAAGCCTTGTTTTTTGACTTCTAATCTTTCTACCTATCTTACATTGGTTTTACCTTGGTCTAAACAGACCCGTAAACGCCTTGGATACAATTGTTCCGCTTCTTTCGAAGTTCAGCACCAATAGGATTCCGATAATATTCGCGGCTACAGATAGAACTGTGTCGATACTTGGTGCACTTGGGTTTTTAACTCCCCGAGCTTCACATAGTACTTTTAGGTTCTCTACTGTTTTGCGATACTCTTCCGAATCTCTATCGAGTCCTGATAACTCTTCTAGAACGGCCTCAACTTCCTTGTCGAACGAATTGTGTGTAAACATTGGTTCTCCTTATGATTGATTTGGTTTCATTATAGGAGTTGTATTTGGTGCGAATAGGTAAAAAGAGGAGCCCTGAAATATCAAGGCCCCTCAATCACTAACTGCAAAGATCTAGTTATGATTTATTATAAGATGCGGAACTGATTTGCAGTATTGTACCAAGGAATAGAACGATCGCAGCAATTGTTCCAGGAATTTCCTCTGCATAGGGGAAACCCCAGATCTTCGCCAATGCTGCATAAAGAACTGCAACTGCGGGAAGAGCGAGTTGTGCAAGGAACTTCAGTACGTCGTATACTTTGTTTGTAAGTTGGAATTTCATTTTGTGTTCTCCTAGTTATTTCTGAATTAGATCGTCCGCAGTAATATGCGGTCGTGTGACTCGATCGAGTAATATGTTATTAATCGCCTGCATACTTGACAGGGTGTTTGTCATTTGACTAATAACAGTGGCCATATGGTCGTCATGCCGTCGGATCTCAACTTCAACGTTTGTTGTTTTTTGCGTTAAAAGAATTAGATTCTTTGCAACCGTTTCGTTTGCAATAACCCTCCGTTCTTCTAAATCAAGCAGTTTAAGATCTGACTCTCGCCTAAGCATTCTGTTTTCTTCTTTTTCGGCCTGAACGGCTGGCCAATATTTATCTTTTATAAAAGGAATAACGTCCGTCAGTAAAATATAAATGATTAAACCAGCCCAAGAGCCATATTGTTCAAGGAACTCAACAATTGACATAAGCTATGTTTTGTCTCCTTTCTGGATATTAAATTTCATATGATCCATCGGCTGTGTACGTTAATACAGTATAATCTCCATCAACAGCTACATCTGGTGAACCAGTTACTATTCCGGTGTATTTTTCTGTCAATAGTCGGAGAATAACAACTCCATCGCTTCCGTTACCACCTTTAGCACCAGTATTGCCGACGCCGCCACCCCCACCAGCGCCTCTATTTGCTACTGCATTACCAGCAGTACCCGCACCATCGGCTCCGTTACCACCTATACCATTTCCACCAACTCCGTGAATACCTGTAGCTGAGTCTTTAATACCACCACCGCCACCAGAACCATAATATAATGCAGTTCCTGTAATCACCAATAATATACCAGTTCCTCCATCGCCACCGTCGTCACCATTGCCAGCTTCCCCAACACCACCGGCTCCACCACCACCCCCACCACCGTATGGTCCTAAACTATTACCATATCCACCAGCGTAACCTTGGCCGGATACGCCCGATCCACCAGGTTTACCATTAGTTCCGTCATTACCACCCCCACCACCAGAACCACCACCTACTCCGGAACTATTCATACCCCCACCACCGCCACCATAAGCGATTAGCGAATCTATATAACTGTTACCACCATTTCCACCAACAGTGCCAATACCACCAAGGCCTTTACTACCAACTCCGATAGTTAACACAGTTCCAGGAGCATAACCTAGGAATGTGTCGGTCAATAGGCCCCCACCACCGCCACCACCATCAGATCGTCCATTTATACCACCCGTGTTAGTACCACCACCCCCACCGCCACCACCAGCAACTATTAAATATTCTATATCAACTGATGGTGGTAGCCACGCACCAAATAAATCAACGAGCCCAGGGTTTCTAGGTCGGCGTCTCGTTCTCACACTACCATTTATATCAGGCATTTAGTCCTCCTATGCTGTGTATGACCCGTTTGCAGTAAACTTAACAACTGTATAGTCACCGTCAACGGTTACTGTAGGAGAACCCGTAACTAAACCAGAATAATCCTCAGTCAACATTCTTAATATAACAACGCCAGATCCACCAGAGCAACCGCCGCCACCACCCCCACCTTTGTTGGCTGTACCATTCTTTCCAGATAATAGGTTGGTAGCACCTGTTCCACCACCACCAGAACCACCTGAGCCACCTACACCATTTCCTTCATTAGCACCACAACCACCGCCACCGCCACCACAATAGTAAGCGTTGACTCCGGTTATGTTCGATACAGCTCCAGCTCCACCATTAGCACCTCTTGGTATGGAGTAACCAGCATTTGCACCCTGTGCTCCAGCTCCACCTCCACCCCCACCATTCCAGAAACCAGGTGCAGAATATAACTCACCAGCAGTACCCCCATCATTACCTTGCCCAACGGTGCCTGCACCTCCGGGATTTCCAGTTCCATCGTCAGGATATATGGCTCCCCCACCACCGCCAGAGCCACCGGGGTATCCAGCAGAATTTGTGTTTCCACTAGCACCACCTCTACCACCACCTTCGGCAACAACTGTTCCTAGTGAACTGTCCTCTCCTTTTTGTGCTACTAGTCCTCCATCACCAACTACGGCATTATATAGTTCTCCTATAGTTAAGGACATAGTACCCGTTAAAAGACCACCACCTCCACCTCCACCAGCCCCATATGATGGAGGATTGCCACCAGAACCAGCAGCACCGCCTCCCCCACCAGCAGCAACTAGGTAGTCTATGTCATATACTGGTGATACATATACGGATTGTTCAACATCGTCTATTGGCCCGGGAAGCCGTGTTATGCCTCGTTTAACATCACCAACTGTCATGGTCTAGTTTGTGATTCTATTGACCCAGCCGGAAATACAAGCCACATCGGCTACGTCAGCAAAGGCCCGAACGACCTGACTATTATTTAATATGAATCCCGGGATTATTAAATATAAACCAGTCTTTGATGGTACGGACAGTTGAATTAGATCATTTGGAACGGTTACCCCACCAAACTCCAATGTTAATGAAATGGCGTCCGTATGATTATTTGTAACATATAACCAAACTTCGTCCATATCAACACTACCACTCACAGCGGTGTGTATTAATGTTCCTGGTGTAGCTGTTTCCTCAATTAGTATCTGTTTTCCATCAACAGAACCAGAAAGCCTTCTCTTAGAATATGCGGACATAATATGTCTCCTTTATGAAAATACTTGAACTTCTAACACAGCAGCACCACCTGTTGACGCGCCAGAGTTAGGAAAGGTTACGTGTGGACACAAATATGATCCAACTAACTTGGTTATATCTGCATCTAAAATCTCTGTTGCATTAGCTGCTACTGCAATTAAAGCCAATGGATATTGATGAACTTCCGCTGTTTGAATTAAGTCTGGTTCAACTGGAACCGAATACGGGTCACCAGATATAATTTTAATTGTGTTTTCTCGAACGGAATCAGAAGCATCAACCTCAAGAACCACATAATCCAATCTAGGATATATGATATCTGCTGCTGGTACAGTTAAAACCAAAACTGCATCGTTCAGGGTCCATGTATGATCAAACCATGCTTTTCCCTTTGCGACATTAATGTCCATACCAGAATTTTCGCTAACTTCTAATGCATCTTCAAAGTCCTCGAATACTCCATCTATTAGAACCCCATCAAATAAACTCGATAACTGAATTGCATCATATACTCTATCTCCAGCTACAGAGTTATAAAAACCAAAAGTTATGGCCATAGATCAACTCCTCATTATTTATTTTGTTGAATCAAAAGTAGGATATACACTCCTACCAGCTATATTTTCAGAAAATACAACTTCTGTTACACGAGTTTTTCCAGTCAAATTGTATTCGTTTTTCATTTGGACTATATCACCAATAAAGAAATCGACACCATATACGTATGTTGTTGTTGGATCTAACTTTCCGTCAAAGGCTGATACTGCTTGATTATCTGTTAACTCTCGTATACCTCTATTTGTAAGAAGTGTCAGGTAGTCTTCTTCCGAAAGTATTTCCCCATCAATTGAACTTGCTAGATCGCTGGCGTCGGTATACATTTCTCTTCTCGAGAGACCTGTTCCACCACCACCAGGAAGCATAACAGAAAGTATCGTTTGATCTGCTCCCTCTCCCTCACCACCAACTATTGTTGCTGTCTTTCTTGGTATCTTTGAATAGTAATATGTGGTATTGGATAAGTTGTCCAGACTTGGGGAAAATGATACAAATGGGTTATCAACCTGATCAAACGAACGATCTTTTCCATTATACAAAGAAAACTCAAACTCATTGTCTTCTGTTAATATAACTTGAAAACCAATCTCGTTATACGTACATAGAGCTTCGATAACATCATACAAGTTGTCTCCAAAAAATTGTTCATCAACAGATAACGCCTCTACTCCTGGATCGGAAGATTCTTTAAATATAAAATTAGTAATCTTTCTATCTGGATCTTCTGGATCTATAACGTTATCTAAAAGCAAAGAGCGTATTGCAGATTGAAAACCACCGCTTAATGTTGTCTGCTTTGTTAAGATTCTTCGATCCAGTATTGACTCCAGAGATCTTCCAGACACAAGCATTTTATCCCCAGTTTCGATGTTAGTTTTTAATTCGATAGATTCTATTATCATGGTATGAATTGAGTCCGGTATCGTTAGGTAGTAGTCTTCTTTTAAGCTTTCAATGAGTTTTATTGATGGCTTGTTTGCTATCTCAAAATCTCCTCTACGATAGTATCGATCCGTCCATATAAATGAATCAAGAGCATCAACTATTTCTATTTTACTAAAATTAGTGTCTAAAACAGTTATCTCCATTTATATACCCTCGAACAACTCTTCGTACTCTATTCTAAACTGGAGGTTGTTATCACCATAATCTGTTGAATAGTAAAAAGTATTATCTCCTCGATCCAACTCCATCCATGTTGTATCTTTTCCGAGAGCGTTTAGTATGTTTATTTCGTTTCCATCTCTGTATAGTAACGCTCGTTTGTTTCCCTTTATTGTTGAAATATAAACTTCATCACCAGCATCAAGACTAGAACCAGTTAGTGTCTCTATAACATCAGCATCAAGAGACATCACATCTCCTGTTTCAAGCTTATATATAGTAAATGAACCAACAGCCCCACTTATAAGAATATGCATTTGAAATCCTACAGGAACATCCCCATCGTAATATACATTCTTCGTTGGAGTGGTTAATAAATTACCAAATATGATTAGCTTTTCAACAAGAGACTCATTAGAGAATGGAAAAGTGAATGACGAAACCACGCTACTAAAATTTATTACCTGATCCTCTAGAGAGGTGAAGAACGATTCAGGACAAAGTATTGATATCAACGTTGATTCTTCTTTGCTAAATATATCTATTTCGTTTGATTCGATTCGTCCATATGTTTGAACCGTTTTTGTATCCGTTTCAACAACCACTTTAACCTCGTTTTTAAGAGGAAAATATTTATATAGAGTGTGCCTTGAGTCTTCGATTGTTGGATTCGTAAGAAGACCAATACTCATAATAATGTTTCTTGTATTTAATCTTGCCGAATTGAATCTTCCACCATCTAACGATAAAGATTCCGTCATGTTTATCGTAGCCTTGACCGGATCAAGACCATCTACACTTTTGATGAAGAACCCAGATTTCTCTGGGCTCCTCAACGTAAATGTCAACGATTGTCCGTAAGAATTGGTAACCTTAATTGTTTTTATCATTTAACACCTGCCAATCCTTTCAGTTGTCGTAATTGATTTTTGGTCGCTCTATAAATATCGATACGACTCAGTTCTTTTGGAGAAGTGTTGTATTGCGTGAAGCTAATGTTGCTTCCAGGTATAACCTCTCCAGTCGAATTAGTTAATTCGGAACCAACCACATTCTTGCTTTGTAATGCGGCAATGGCACCTACTTGTTTTACACCAGTTTCAATGCTGGGAGAAATCCCATTAACAATTGATTCTATTTTATTAGAACCACTGACAACATCTGTTAAGTCCATAACTGGACGTATTGATGGGTTCAAATCCATTTCTGAATTTATTGACTCAGCAAGATCGGATATTGTGCTTCTAAACGCCGTCTTTGTTCCATCACCCAACTCTGTAACGGCAGAATATACCTTACCTCCGAATTTATGCAGACCACCAACAAGACCGGCAATTATGTATCCACTCTGAGCTACAAATTCTTTCGATGGTGAATTACTATCTACTGATTCTGCAAATGTAGCTATAACATCTTTTCCTAGCTGGAATATAGCCGCAAATAACTCGCCGGAACCCTCGGTCAAACCTTTAATTACGCCAGAGACTATGGATTTACCAAGATGTCTCATCGACTCTAATAATCTGGGAATGTTTTCCTCAGCAGAATCTGCTAGCCCATCAATGAATGCAATAATAGCATCGTATCCAGCATCCACAAGAGTTGGGGTTTCTTGTCCCCATATACGAAGAAATGTATCGACAATACCAATAACAACTATAACAATATCCTCGATATTATCTTCTATTCCTTGTAGAAGAGCCAACAGAATTTCATACCCAGCCTGAATTATATCAGGAAGAGCTTCAACCAAACCATCAATAAGTTTGCTGACTAACAGTAATATGGCTTCTACAGCTTTTGGTATAACTTGGACCAACCCATCAACAATCATCAATAAGATCTTGACAACTGCATCTAGTAGAACTGGCGCACCTTCCGCTATAGTTCCAATAAGAGATATGAGCGCTTTTCCTAGCTGTTTTGCTATCAATGGCAACAAACTAACAATACCAGTTATTATAGCAACCAACGAGGTTACACCCGCAGCTCCAGCAGCAGCTATAGCAGTTAAACCAATAGATAAAGCTAATACACCTGCTCCAGCAGCCAATGATGCTACACCAATAAGTAGTAGTGCCACGGAAAGACCCAATAAGGAAGGAATTAATGGAGTAAGTAAACTTGCGGCAACACCTAATACGGTTAATACGCCAACGATTGCCAACAAACTTAGTCCTATCTCTTCAAGAGACATATCCCCTAGAGTCTTCAAAGCTACAGCTAATATCGCTAAAGCTCCCGCAGCTATAATTAATGATGCCGCACCACCAATTAATCCTGTCATGGCACTCATTGCAACACCAAGAATTAATAGTGAACCAGCAACAGCAGCTAAACCAATGGCAAGTTGTTCCCAAGATAATCCACCAAGGGTCTTCAATGCTATGGCTAGAATCACAAGTGCCCCAGAAACAACCAATAGTGCTGCGCTAGTAACGAGCATATCGGGTGGCATAAGATTCATTGCCCCTGCTATGATAAGTAGAGCAGATGCTATTCCAACCAAACCTTGTGTTAATTTCTCGAGTGGAATTGAACCAATTAAGAATATAGCACCAGTTAGTGCAAGTAGCGCATTCGCTAATACTAACATTCCAACTGAGATAAGAATCATAGATTTAGAGTCGCCAGCAACTTTCATAAATATAGTCATTTCAGCTAGTAGAGCCGCAATACCCAAAAGCCCCTGTATCATTGTCTTAGTGTCCATCTTGCCCATACTCTTAACTGCCTGAGCCATGATGAGAAGACTTGTGGCAATTATGCCCATACTAATAGCCGCACTAATCAAGCCACCAGGATTTGACATGGTGTTTGTCATTTTCTTCATTGCGGCCATAAGAAATGTTATACCAACTATAGACCTAACAAGTTCATCTGGATTAAGTTTTGCCAAAACGAATATAGCCCCAGACAATATTAAAAGTGCTCCAGATATAGCTATCAAACTTCCCGCTGCGGTGGCTAAACCAAAACCACCAGATGAGTTACTGAATACTGACATGGCTCCGAATAACTCTACAAACAACGTAGTTAATGCCGCTATAGCTGATAGTAACTTTCCAGTTTCTATAGATGATATCAAAAGTAATGATACCGCCAAAACGCCAATAGCGAGAGCGATGTTTAGTATTGTTTTTGCTTGTAATGATTGCTGCCAAGCTTTTAAACTATCACCAACACCATCTAGTATGTCTGCAATGCTATCCAAGGCACTAGATCCCTTATTTAAAAAGGTCCGTAAACCAAGTAACAGTGCAGCAAATAGACCCTCGTTTAAGAAGGCAAATGCTTTCTCCGGATCAAAGTCACCTATAAAGTCTGACAACTTATCTAGAATCACATTCAAACTATCTCCGATTATACTTCCCAATTTAGAGAAGATTGGCGCAATCTTTCGTATTGTTAGTGCAGTTAGAGCAAGTATCTTACCCAGTATAGTTATTACGCCCTTTAGTGGTTTGAACCTATCTCCAAGTTGTTTGAAGAATTCGGATAATTTAGAACCATCAAAACCCTTTATAGACTTTGTCGTTTCAATAATACCAAGAACAAAGTCCTTTATCATTTGTATATAGGGCTCTATAAACTGTACTCCTCGTCTTATCGCTCCAGTAAAAGCATCGGTGCGCTTTATCGTGTCTCTTAGTCCAACTATATAGTCTGCTAGCTTTAAAGCGAGATCACCAACATAGGACGTGATTGGTTTTATTGCAGAAGAAAAACCGAAGAGAGATTTGACTATAGATACAACAAACATTCTACCTATGTCAAGAAGCGCGAAAAAGCCCTTAAACACTCTTTTTACCTTATCTGCCTGTTCTGCTCCCATTTTGAATTTTTCTGAGATGTTCTTTAAACTGATCGATAAAGCAGCCAACTGCTCTCCAGTTATTGGAGGAAAGATCTCTTTCATTGCATCGGATACAGGTTTTATTACAGATAGAATGCCATTCAGGCTGTTTCTTACAACATCTAATAGTGCTGTTCGCCCACCTAGGTCTTTCCATACCTTTATAATCGCATTCCTAGCATCTGCATTAGATCCAATAAGTCCTCCGAACAGATCACTCAGCTCTGTGATGAAAACCTTGGCCTCGTCGAAGTTACCAATTATTTGTTCCCAGGTCTCTGCCCAACCGGATTGTGCTGCTTCTTTCAGTGTATCATTCAACTGAGTGAAAGTTTTTACATCCTGAGCAGCAGCAATTGCTTTCTTACCAATTTCCGTTTCGGAGTCAGAGTATCTGTTCAATGTTGAAATCAATACTTCTGTTGATAACCACTGATCCGTTAATGCTTCGTTGAATCCTCGAGTTGCTGATAATGTTTTTCCTTCTAAAGTCGAGTATAATCCATCTCCAGCATCCGTTAATGTTCCTATGGCAACCGCAGAGTCGATTAGTTGTTGCTTAAACTCAACCGTACCCATGTTAGCTAACTCGATAGACTTCCAGTCGATTAGTTTGACGTAACCGGCCGATAATGCCTGTGCAAAGTTGTACATGGCTCGTGATGCTTCCATAGCATTAGATCCAGATACAGCCGCTACATTGGCCACACCCTGAATTGCCTTTACCGATTGATCTAATGAAATACCAGCATTTGTGAATTTACCAATATTCGTGGTCATATCAGAGAAGGAATAAATGGTTTTGTCAGCGTAAGTGTTCAACTCATTTAGGTATCCTGTTACTGTCTGTAGAGATTCACCAGTACCAGCCATAATCGTTTGTACACTGTTTAGTTTTAACTCATACTCTGAAAAACCACTGGCTATTGGATCTATGGCAAACGTTCGTACCAACTGTTCGCCCATTTGTAACAATTTAGTTGTTATGTTGCTGATAATAGTAATACCAGCAATACCCATGATACTAAATCTACTTTTGATGTCCTCAAGGGCCTGTGCCATTGGACCAAAACTAACTTTTCCTATGGCTCTATCGATGTTCTCTAATCCTTTTGTACTATCGGCAAAATTTAACCCCTTATTCAATGAAGATATGTCCTTTAGAGTGTTATCAACGCCTTTGCTAAATTTTTCGTTCTGAAAATCCATTTGAACAATTCTGTTATCAATTGTGTTACTCATAAGGAATTAACCTCCTTCCGAATATCATCGAGAATCTTATCAAATATAGGTTGTATCGCGGGATTCACAATATCTCGTCCCTGTACATATGAACCGCCTCTGGTACCATGACCATACTGAATAAGAATAACTATTGGAATATCACCAACTACATTCGTGTTATGCCAACTAAGAGTGTACCCAGATCTTGATCTCTTTACTTCATATGACCAAGAAGCTTGAGTTAAACCGCTATCGACTGGTGTCACCAACTGTAGTTGTTCTACACCAATAGCGCCATACCTTTCTAATATATCTTTAAAACTAGACCCTTTTAAAGCATTAAGAAAAGCGTTGGTCTGTTTGAAGCTACCTATTTGTTTAAAAACTATTGCCATAACTCCTCCTAACCATTAGTGTTTAGCTTTGCTCTCCTTGCATCGTTCAGGGCTTTGTTTTGTCTTAGAATATCTTTTCTACTTCTCTTCGTGGTCTTTTGGCTCTTTATTGTACATACACGAATAAGTGTTAATAGTTTATTTAAATGCCATTTTTGACATTCAAACGGTATTTGGAAATTTATCATCCAAAAATATATAAGTTCAGCAGTAACAATTTCCCTGCTATTTCCACCCTTATCGTCTCTAAATGTTGTCGCAGTCATGCTATCTTTTATGTACTCTGTAACTTGATCTATGATGTTCTGTTTTATGTTACTATACAACATTGGATCTACATTCTGCGTAATTGTCATATGTCTTATGTAATCGAGTGTTTCTTCGTCTGTTTTGTTTTCTTTTGTTAGAAAGGGTTTTTTCCAAACCGATTCCCATTTACTGACAGAGACGAGAGAATGTTCGAGCATTAATGTTGTATCTTCTTTATTAATAAAAATTTGCTTTTCTTCATCCCACAGTTCTTCACCAGGAATTGTAATTTTTAACATTCTCTCGCCTCTTAATCTTTTATTTCAAATTTTGAAGACTCTGTTTGTTAACAGCATCTGAAATTTCCTTCGCCTGATCGGCTGGTACCTTTGGAATGACGCCATTCATGAATTCCGATGCCAAATTTGCATCCTCAAAGAAACTCATGATTAGAACATCAAACGCATCCGTTTGAGAAAAGGCTGTCGACAGCTCTTCGCTCTTAACAAAACGAAGTCCATCTGGCGACTTTTCACCATATGATTTAAGCACAATCATCTTAAAGATGGTGAAGATCTCTCGTGAGTCTTGAGAGTCTATAACCGCTTTAATGTGCTTAACCAACCCACCTTGTTCACTTAACTCCATCTCGGTTACCTCGGTCTTGGTGAGATTGAAATAGAAGTCTTTTTGGCGTTCAACGCCATTATAGTCTGTAAATGCAATAGTCTTTTTTAACATGTTGCTTTCTCCTTAACAAGAATTAATGAAGACCCTACACATAAGCATAGGGTCCTCACGTTTTACTGCCATTTTGAATTTTTTATGGAGTCATCAAGGCGATGACATCGTCCGGAAGAGGCAGCGCTGCCGGTGTTGGGCCACTATCATCACCATAGAGTAGAGACTCTAAAGCGGCGAGTGATGTGGGATCTGCTGTTCGTGAATCAATGGTGATCAATGCGGTCGGTTTAAATCCAGTAACCAATTCAGGTACTGTATCCACAGACCAACTAAATGTGATAGCATCAGGGTTATCGTTGATTGTACTGAACGCTTTCTCGCTAGGAGAAGCAGTACAACCATATAGAAGATGAAGCTTATAACCAAGATCGTTACCATCAACATCATTACCAACGTTGGTTCGATAGCACAAGCCAAAGGTTTGTCGACCCTGTTGTCCAAGGTTTACACCATCAGCAGCTTCTTCAGAACCATCACACACGCCAAATTCATCCGGGTATGTGTATGCTTCGATTGTTACTTTCAATGTTTCCGTCGAAAGCAAATTCAAGTACTTAATGTTATCGGCATAAAGTGGAGTTGATTCTGCTCCTTCTGGACTTTCTGTTACACCAACAAGACCGTTCCAAGCATACCCTGCTGGATAAGATCCGTCAGCAATACGAGGATAAAGAACCCCGTGATCTACGCCGGTTTCATAAAACCGTTCGCCTGCTACATCCCAGGTGATTAATTGAGTCATGTTATTGCTCCTTATTATTAGTATATTAAACTAAATACGTCATGGTTTAGTTGATCAGACTTAAACGCTCTATCGTGCGAGCACCTAGGTAGTTTCGATACCTGTAACGGAATCAAACTGTCTGGATCTTCGTCCATGACGGTAACTGTGTACTTATTTTCGTGTTTATACGGTATATTGTCTGCACTATCTGACAATATTCGACTTCTCTCGTATACTATGCAAGGGTAGGATAATTGAAAGCCAGAAGGCGGTTGAAAATACACATTCGAGCTTCCCAACACTGTCGTCAATAATGTATGAAGTTCTAATCTAGTGCCCATTATAAACGCCTCCTAACGTAAGTACAAGACGAGGTCTCTCATGTTCAATGCTTGTTACTTTCCAAGAGACCCCGTCAAATTTTGCATACTTTATCGAGGATAAATTTGTAAAGGCAAATTGATCTGCGGCTATTTTAACCCGAGAGTTCAAGACCACATCGTCATTTAGGTGTTCACTAACGTTGTGATTCTGAGCAAGTCGTATTAATTCGCCCGTATACTCACGCTCTGTTATCTCCTCTTTCCATACCCCTGGAGCTGTCTCTACAGATGTAGAGAACCCAACAAAACCGTGAAACTTTGCCATTATATACTACCTACTAGGCGGTCTTACGTTCGATAACCAGAGCGCTCTTGGGATTCAAGAGGGAACCAGAAACACGAGTTTCGATCAGGTATTTCTGTTGGTTATAGTCAATGTCGAAATCGTCAAACATATTAACTTCGCCACCGCGGTCTGCACCATAGGTGTAATCGTGAGGATTTACCATAATGCCAAGAAGATCAGCAGTAAATGGAGCAGCATCGTCACGCTGAACGCCTTCCAGAACTTCAACTTCAATGATTGAAGCAACACGAAGATCGTTGGCCAATTCATCAACTGATTTGTAGATGCGGCGATTTGTCGTATCTTTCAACAGAAGCATACCGGTCAAAACTGCGTTTGTTGTATAAAGATTGGGTGTCCCAGTACCTTTATAATTTACGCGAGCAAGCTGGATCGCTTCAATAATATCAAGATAGTCTGTCACTGCGGCTTCAAGAGTCAGATAATGAACAAACTGTGAGACATCACCATAGATCGGGCGAATTGCTGATGGATCAATGGCATCATCATCTACACCAAATGTTCGCTGATCACCAACCAACGCTGCGCGAGCAAGTTCTTCATCGAGCATGAAGCGCATTTCGCGTTTCATCCAAGTAACGACATTGAAGTCAGTAATATCGACAATATCGTCGCGATCAAGTTTCTGTTTCTTATAAACAGTTGTGGGTGTGGTGACCCTTTTAAGAACGGCAAACACTTGTTCAACCTTTTCTTCTCCGGTGATATAACCCTTTGCACGTGCAGCATCCGGGGTCAGATCTGCCCAGACTTTCTTGAGGCGTGAGAACGGTGAGTGTTTTGTTGCTGACATCCAACCAGACACCCAGCCCATTCGGCGAGTTTCAAACGAGGGTTCGCCATCTACCAGGTGTGCATCGGGGAATAGGTAATCAATATCATCGATTCCATAGGTTCCTGCATGAGCGAGGAACGACTCTTTCAAAGAGCCAAGTTTCTGCGCATCGGCAAAGATCTCGGCCATCTGATCGTGAGTCAGGGTAGGACGAACCTTTTCATCCTTAGACTCAAATACATTGCTTTTCATAACGGTTTCTCCTTCTGTTTCATCATCTTCATCTGTATCGGATTGAGATAAATCGCCACTCTTTGATTCGGCAATAGCCTGAGCGACAATGGCATACAATACTTTCTGTTGTCTATCGGTCATCGATTTGATAACGTCATCAACTGTTTCTTCCCCATCAGCAGAATCTGCGTGGGATACGCTTTCGGTTGAATCTTTTTCTGTATCGTCGAGCGTTGCATCGGTGAAGATAATAACCTCATCTTCCGATTCATTTTCAGTACCATCACCATGTCGAATGGTAACGTTCTCGATCAATGCGCCAGGATTAGCACCAGCCAATACCAGACTAAGCTCTTTGATTGAACCAGAGTGAACCAACTTGTTTTTCTGCACTAATTGATTTGCAAATATTGACATTGCTGTAATATCTTTATGTTCAAGAAGCGCTTTTGCCTGAATGCCAGCGGCAGTATTGTTTAGATACCCATAAGCATAAAGGCCTTCGTCCCTGTGCTCTAACACTGCATATCCAAGAACATTATTTGGATCTGTGTGTAGGTGCTGCCATACCAACGGAACCTTTAGACCATCATGATGTTTAAAGGCACCGGGAGCAATAGTGCGGCCATCAGAGCAGAGAGTATTGTACTTAGTGGCGAAACCACTAAAATCAAACGTACCTTTTTCTCTTGCCATCTTTATTCTCCTTTTTTCTTTGTAACCGAATTAAATTCATTGGTTACGTTCATAGATTCTTGTGTTGCGGCTGGATCTGTAGCCTGTTGATCCGTAGCTTGATTAATGTTTCTATTGCGAAGTTCATCCGCCTTTTTATCCTTACTTGGTGTCCAACCAATTACAGCTCGCAAGTCATTTGGTGATGCAATTTCATTACGTGTAAGTTTATCAGAAAGTTCCGCTAATCTTTCAGGAGTTACAATTGCAAATAGATCTCTGAAATGTACAACGGCCTGACCTTGTGTTTGGGCTGTCTTTGTAAGAAACTTCCTTGTCATTTCACCAGTAATAGCTTTAGCTATTGGTTTCACTGTGCGGTTATAATAGTTAATCAATTCGTTCTCTTCGGCCGTACCATCCAATATTGCTTCACTGATACCTAACTGGGCATATGCCATTCTCGTTAAATACTCAATTTGCGCCATTAAATTGTTCTCGGCTGGTCTATTTAGTTGGACTACTTTTTCGGTTCCATCAGCATAGGCTACACCATACTTAGAATCTTTAAGTTGATCTTCCAAATCTTGTCTTCTGGCTTCCGCTTGTTCTTTTCTTTGCTTTGATTTAACAACATATGGAAGTTGAATTATTAAATCTAATTTTCCAGATCCACTCTGATTGTCAATGGCGTCCAAAAGATTTAATTTGGCTATTAGTCTTTGAAGAATTGAATTCTTCTCATTCATTATTGCATAAAGTGGATTTTCGATTATTGCCACTTTTGTCTTATGAAGTGTTACTTCTTCTTTTAAACCGGTGTTATCGTTGTACAGTCTTACACGAACGTGGTGTGGATACCACTGTACAATTTTTCCAGTTCTCATGGTCAGTATGTCAAACGAATTGTTATTATCTAAACTAATGGATGTATCCACTGGTACCAATGCGACAACGCCCTCATCAAACATGGACATAACCACGTCCTGCATGAATGCTCTATTCGTTTGATCTATGTTTGCCTCACTAGTCAGACATAAGTTGAGATTAGAGTTTATTGTCTCTAAAAACTTCTTCTCAGCATCTAATCGAACGTGTCTCATGTCTAACTCTGAAATATCTATGGCTACTCGATTATATATAGCCCCAACAATCGATCGTTCATTACCATATTGTAAATACTTCCTGTGAGGAGGAGTACTGTATGCCGATCCATGAATTGTCTTAAGTTCTTCATATGGACTTCTATCTAGAAATATGTTCCAGGCAGATCTTAATCGTTTAAAAAGTGTTGCGCTACCTGTTATAAAACTGTTGTTCACATGGGGCCTCCTTATTTGGGATTTATGTATCACCTATTCAAATGATTCCTTATTTGCTTTGTATGCTATATATGCATCAAGCATTGCGGCAACATTGTCTATCTTTTGTTCGTATCGTTTTTTTAATAGTTTTCTATTTCCATTTGTGTCTTCTAAAGTGATACAATTTCCCATTGAAAATGATAATAGTTCCTCATCAAATTCAATTAGACCGTCTTCTGATAATTTCTTTATCTCGCCTAATGGAACAGACTCCGACTTAACGCCTTGTATTACCTTCTCTATAGAATATGGTCCGTTTTCGCGTTCCCAACGTTCTATAAATTCTTTGGCATTATATGGATCATAACCTAATGCTCGAACATCATATTGTTTATCTAAAATATGTGCTTCTACATCATCATATACCTCCATCATATCAAGAACTGTTCCATTCATAACCTGAAGCGTTCCTTCATTGAGAAAATCCTCGTATTTAACTCTCATGGCACCAGGAAGTTTCATTAAAGTTTTTTCTGAAATATAAGATCGTACTTTAACACCAAAACCACCACGAGGAAGTGGGAAGAGAAAGTCGAATGCACAAAAGTCGTCGCCTTGAGATAGATCAAGACCAAGTGCACAAGTAAGACCCCAATAATCTCTCTTTCTATGGGGTATTGTCTCTTCGTAGGTGAAGAAATAGGTATAACCCTCCATAGGAATTCCAAATCTCTTAGCTAAAATATCATTTCGAGTTGCTGGTGCATTTTCAGCACGTTCAACATCTAATTGATATGTCTCATATGTGACTGTCTTTCCTAAATTAGGGTTGGCTTTTAGCCAAGTATCAGGATCATTAACTTCTTCTATATCGTCTAGGCGATAGTGCCAAATAGAAACGTGCGGATTTATGTAGTCGCCCTTTAAAATATCGAGAAGTTCCATCTTTATTGTATCGCCACTACTATTACGAACTGTACCCTCCGAACTAACTGCAATAATTAGATAGTCGTCGAGTTTTGATGCTCCTTGTTCTATTGCCCCAATGACATCCTCTCTAACATCGCCAGAAAGCCATTCGTCAACAGCAGAAATTTTTGGTCTTAGTCCTTGTAACTTGTTAATGGACATCGGCCTAACTTCTAAAAGAGAACCAGTTAAAAAGTTTTCGATTCCTCGTTTTGTTGAGGCCAACTTAACCCGATTTGCTTTTGATCCTGTCGTGTTGTTTATAGAACCTTCGGTTAAGAATTTAAATAGTGCGCCACGCGCTCTTGTTATGGCAGTTTTTATTGGTGACATCACCTCTTCTGCCTGTTTCATCGTTGGTGCTGTGGCTATTTGATGTGTGGTTGATGTATCGACATTAAGAAAATAATTCTGTATAAGTGATAAGTACATTGACTTTGCAGCACCTCGAGCTACTATTAGGTATTGCTTGTTTACTAGTCTCTTTTTTATCCGTCTTTTCTCATATCGACCACCATGATCTCCTTCATTCGGGACGTATACGCTTCTTTCTACATAATAGTACCAACCAAAGACCTGCTCCGCCCAAAGTTTAAAAGTATCAAGAAGGTGGAGTTCTTCACCATCAGTCAAACAGCATTCAGTTTCACAAAATGCTATAAAACCATCTATGGCTTTATCGTCATAAAATATGCCTGGGTTTTCAATTAAAGCATCGATTCTATTCATTTCCATCGACACTTCGTGGCATACTGGAATTTCTCCAGAGATGACTTTTTCGCGAAACTCACCATAATACTTTGGGGTTGCGGTATTTGATAGGGTCATCGTTGCGTCATTTCTTTTTTAAAGTTGCCAATAATTCTGCGCCGTACTTTTCTGCTGTGGTCGCAACATACTTAGACGCCAACGACTTTCCTGCACCCTGAAGAACTTCTGCTATAAATTTTTGACCCGAGGAAACGTTTGCCTTTGTTAGGTTTTTATATTGTGTTTCCAAATTCAATCGCGTAGTGAGTTTTTTTAGTTCATCATTGGATAGATCACTAACTTTCTTCTTTCTAAGTGACGAAACAGCTCTATGATCTGAACTACCCCTCGAACTACCAGATGAATTTTTTCTTACGCCCCAATGCATACCGGGAATTCCGAAATGTACGAGAGTGTTGTTTTTCATGATAACGTCCTTCCTATGCTTCGATCGGAACCTGAACGGATAGTCTCCATTCTAATTCTCTCTTTTGGTTTTCCAGAGCACTTAAAATAAATGACGCTGATGGTGGATCAAAAGCAAGTTTTACATAAATATAAATGTAAGTTTTAACTGCCTGATACTTTTCCAAATCAACATCAAGAAAATCTGTCCAGACCTCGGTATCATCTTCAATAGAGAATACTGTTTCTGGACCGACGCCAAGTTGATTGAGATTCATAAATGCCGAATTTATATTAACGGTTATGTCTTCGTCAAAAGCAGAGTCGTTAATTCCGAGCATTGCCTTGATCGTGTCTAAAATACTAGGTAACATTTTAATTGTCCTCTACCAAAGTTTTGTGTCTCCTGGTTTTCTTTCTATAAAGATTTGTGGAAGTAATGATTTATCGCCATAGTGTATTGCTTGATGTGTCCTGTGAGATGTGCAAATTAAAAATTCAGGATCTAAAATATCTGGATTTCCAGATCTAAGATCGCCCATCCACATGGGATTCATGTGGTGAATTAAAACCTTGTCGGCAATCTCAAAACCCATGACCCCAAGATCACAGCCTTCGTCTCTAATAATCACAATGTCTCGAATTCTAAGCCACTCTGGAGATTTGTAAAATTTCTGATTGAAATGTCTATCCCAACCAAATGTGGTTTTTCCAACAACTCCAGACAATTTTAAATACTCATATCTAGATTCAAGGGTCGATCTTTCTACGAGTTCTGAGTAGGTTCTAACTTTATCAGGCATTATTCACTTTCCTCTTTTCCCTGATAAATTGCCATTTGTCTTATTGCGTTTGCATAGAGTTCTTCGATCTTCTTTCTAGAAGCTAATTCTTCTGTTTTTGCTTCCAACAATCTATTCTCGTTTGATAGTTTTTGTTTCTCTAATTGAGCAATGGACGACCCCATTTTTATAAATTGTGTTACCTCCTGAGACGTGGCCGTTCCATCTCGAATTCTCTTTTCAACCAAATCATATGCCAAACGAATTATCTGATTCTCCCTTGATTGAATAGTTATCCCAGGAGCCTGTTTTCTTTTTTCTATTTTGGTTCCTGTGGAATTTTTCATTTGTTTTACCTCCTACTGTTTCGTCAACCAAAATGGTAAAACAGTATCTCCCATCATAATTTCAATTTTTCCAAAAAGTAAATACATTGGGATTTTTCCGGTAAAACTTCCTACAGGTCCAATTGTTGCGTGTGGTTCAAAAGTTGGAAATATACTTTTGTCCCAATGTGATAACGACTTTCTAAGATCCATGATTGGTTTTTCTTTCGAAATCACTAGGACATCCACTTTTTCTTCTTCTCCAAAAATATCATGACCGTCTACCTTGGCCAATACTGGTCTTGTTACTTTTGCTAGCTCGGAAACTTCTTTAAATAAATTTCCAAGTTCATAGTTTTTAACCTCCTCGATTTCACCGACATAAACAAGTGTCATGTGTGGAGAATCTTGAAGACACCATGACGTGTCATCTGGAATCAAAGAAACTATTACTTTAGTTTTGTTCGTGTTCATGTTAGTTTACTCCTTTCTAAAATATGATTGCAAGTACTTTGTAAGGAGTTACTGAGACTTTAACCCACTTTTAGGTAGGCTCTTGAAAGGAGAAATCAGTCCACAACTCTGATTTAATTAAAAGTCTCAGTAACTCGTTAGAAAGTACTTGCAAATATAACCCCCGGAGAATTTTTTAGGAGGCAGGCGATGGATGGAGGGGGTACCTGTCGCGAGAGACCCCCCCCTATCCACAATATATAAAACCTATGTGATCTATTTGGTATCTAGTTCAATTCTTGGAACATAATCTTCATCAACTTCTAGATAGTTTCCAGTAAGATTCATAGACAAGATACGTTTCATTGCATCACCAATAGCAATCGCTTCGTCTGCTTCGCTTAATTCGTTTGATGTTATAGCAAGCCTGGCTATGTATGAACAAGTATTGTATCCTTTTGATGTATCAAACGCATACCATTCATTAAACTGAGTAATAGGATTGTATGGGTTATCAAGAGTCGTTATCATTGTATCCGACATAGAATCCTCCTTTACTTAATTGTGGTCTGAATAGTTGTTGTTGATACACCAAGTGCACTAGCTATTTCGGACGTTGTATAGCCAGATGCCGCCATTGCTTTGGCTCTAGCTGTCTTGGCGTCAGTCATTTTATATGCTGTCCTGGGTGTTGCTTTTTGTTTTACTGACTCTAGCTTGGTGTTTTGAATTATTTGGGCTAGGGTATTGTTACTAATAGCACCCAGTTGGATGGCTTGCCATTCTTTGTCCGTTATTGTAATGTCTTTTTTCTTGGCCCCAACTCTACGACGGGCTTCTTCTAAGGCCTGCCCCTTAATCTTTTTTAGATCTCCCCCATCCATATTAGGATTCGCATCCTTCTTAGCTCTAACAATTTTATTGGCAAGGAGTTGTGCCTGCCTTTCTCGGGGACGGTTCTTGTTAGCTTCCTTTAGTTTAAATTGAAGACTCTTAACTTCCTTACTATAGACATGCTTAGCTGTTGGTGAGTACACTAAGTTTGGTGTGTGTACCATAAGCTTTCTTGCTTTATTGGCAAGAGCCTTTAGATTGTTAGCATACTCCGCATACACAGTCTCGATCTTTGTTCCAGAGGACAGCTTATGCGCATCTTCTACTTCTGCTATCTTGGTGCTTTTGGTCTTCTTAGTTATGACCTTTCCTTTGGAATTGAGATACGTTGTTCCGGTTTCAGTATAAATCTTCTTTCCACTATTCGGATCTATTTTATAGTTGTCTTTTCTTTCGTTTACTCGAATCTCGGACGATGCTTTTGAGATGAGAGTTGAAGCACCAGAGTTCTTTCCACCTTGATACTTAGCTTTCAGTTCTGCTATCCCATTATCTATGGCCGATTGTTTGTAATCAAGACCGTGTTTCTGTGCATCGATAACCACCATTGAGTGCTTCACTGCTCTTGCTATCTCTCCAACAGATGCCCCTTTAATTGTCATGTCTGTTATTAAGTTTGACACATTACCCATTTGAGTTTGCTTTGATCGGTTGCTCATTGGTGGCAACCCGTCAACGTGGTAACTCTTTGGATCGAAGTTTTCGATTTCTTTTAATGCTGGAGAGGATTTAATGTCTTTTCTTTTGTTCGGTATAACCAAAACAGTATCACCATCAAAGTCTGCACCAGACAACTTCTTTGTTACACTTGGGTGAATTCCAACTGCGTCTAGTGCATCATGTATTAAACTGTTCGCTTCTCTGTTCTTATTATTCACCCTAAGTTCTGGTATTTCAAACGTTCCACCATGTGGGTGTCTAATCAAAGCAACAGTTTCTCCATTCTTAAATGATGGAGCATATATTTCGTTTTCTTTTAATGACGTTATTGGTAATAGAACTTTGTTTGCTTGTCTTGGAAGGGCGGCGGCTTTTAAATCAACAACAGCACTATCAAGACTATTCGCGTATGCATTTAACAAAGCTTTTTTTACAACAGGATTGGTTAAAGCAGAAATCTCATTAAACTCTTCTAATTTAAGGTTTCTGTCCAAATCTAACTGTTTCTTTGCTAAGGCTGGTGATTGTTTTGATAACACTTGTGAGGATATACTTTTTGACCAGGTAGTCCAATCTCCTTCTTCGTTTACTATATTAAGTGCTTTTACTGCTATAGATTTTCTTACCTGTGATTCTGGAACGCCCAATCTTTCAGCAATATCTTTATAGTCAACACCGGCTTGTTTCATTTCAAGCATTTGCTTTGCCTTTGGATGGGTCTTTCCCTCTTCTGTAATATGATGTTGTTGTCTAACAACCGATCCAAATGGATTGTCTGGATCATCTGTCATTTTTTTGAAAACATCTTCTGGAGGGGTTCCTTTTGGTTTGTTTGTGTTATATATTAGATCTATGCCTTTTGGTAAAGTATCTGTATATATGGCCATTCCTTTTAGGTAATGCGTTCCATCCACACCAATACGAACTTGTGCGTATCTTGCTTCTCCTAAGGAAATATCATCTACGCCGCGTCTAAGTTCAACGACACCATCTTTATCTTCTCCGCCCTCATCACCATAACGAATCAAAACTCTTTTTCCATCGACACTTCGTATGGGTTCCAATCCTAAAAATGATCTTCCACCATCTTCTGAGTATTCGGTTATGGTTTTAATGTTATCTATGTTCTTGTAAATTTCGGCATATGTCATTCCTGGCGGAGTTAAAACCTTTATTGTTGTGAACTTTCCAGTACCCAGTTGCTCTACTTTTACCTTGTGAACGCCATACCCTTCGTCTTCTAGCAATGATGCAGCTACATTTAGTTTTGTTCTGCTTATTCCTAAATTGCTTTCTACTCCACCACCAATATCTATCATCCCCTTATCTCCAACTTGCTTTTTTAACATGTTAGCAGTTTCAGATACAATATTGGCATTTACTTGCAATTGTGGATCTAAAAGTGCACGAATAGACGATTCGTTTTTTCCCATTCTTTCACCGATAGCTACATTTGATAAGCCTTTTGCTTTTAATCTTTGTGCCATTTGCTGATCGGCAAGTCTTCTTTCAGCATTCGCTATTGTTTTTCTTGTTCTCAATTCTGTAGTCGACATACCAAGGCCCTCTGCTATTTCTTTTTCAGATAGGCCTTTTGCTTTTAATTCATCTACATAACCGAGAAAACTTTTTCCTCTTTGTTCTGGATTGTTTCCTGATCCCCAAGGATATCTACCAGACCGTCGAGGCATTCCATAATGAACTAGTTCATCATCACTTATCACAAAATGCTGTGCCATGAGATTAATCCTCCATTTCGTGTTTTAATTGCTCTATCTTCTGATCAAACGCAATAATCTTATTCATTATCTGAAGAATATCGTTTGGATCTGGATTATGAATTAATACCTCATCCGACTGATATATTCGCAGTTCCATTGAAATATCTTTTGGGTTTATATCGTACTCCAAACAAAACAACGCAGCATATACTTCTGTTTGTCTTAAAGATGCTGGTGTGACGCCGGTTTTTAAATCGTGTATTCTTAATAAACCATCTCTAAAAGAAATCGCATCTGCTGTTCCAAATGAATTAATAGAATAAAAAAGCGGTTGTTCCGATTTCATCCTATACCCTATTGCATCATTAACAAACGCATTTAATGACTTCTTATTTCGAGGGAGTTTTTGTTTTAAAACAACGCATCTACTGGCGAAATCATGCAACTCTGTTCCTTTTTGAACTGCTAAGAACCTTAAATATGCTGACGTTACTTTTTCATCCGTATAGTTTGTCCAGTGATATTTCGATGCTCCAAGGAATGCGTGATTACCTACTAGTTCTGAATGTCTGTTGAAGATCATGATAGAATTCCTCTTCATTCTGTGGATATACGAAATTCGCATAACTCATTCGATTTAGTAGATCAATATAATAATCCTGATTTGGTCTGTGGCTAGCTGTTGGCGAGGGTTTTACCTCAAACGCGGCCCACCAAGACTCAAATAAAATAAGTCTATCCGGAAAACCCTGGATCAATCCGGCATTGTTTTTTAAAACAATTGCACCTGGAAATCTACGTTCCAGTTGTAATGTAAGATGTCTTTCAAATTTGCTTTCTGCTGCCATTGTGGTTTTCTCCTTTTAGAGGCAAAAAACAAAGAGAGGGAAATCCTTTCGAAATCTATAATTATCCAAAAAGAAATCCTCTCTCTCTATTATATAGTATGTTTTTCGCGCGATAAAAAATTATACTCATTGAAATTCTTTTTCTTCGAATATGCTTTTGCTATTCCAATATCTATATCAGCTTTTGATGATATAAAGAAATAAAACAGATTATAAAATGGTGTATTTTTCCTATCTATTCTGCCCATTGCTTGTATTGTCTGTTTGTATGAATAGTTTCTAGAATATAACACAACCGCGTTTGTTGTTATACAATTCCACGCTTCTCCAGCAGATAAATATTGTGCTAAGTATATCCAGCTTTGTCCTTCTGGAACTGGTTCGTGTAAATGACCATTGTATTCAGAAACTGGAATATCTAAATCATCTCCAAGAGTTCTCAAAATATCAAGCTCATAGTCGAAATTGTAAAACACAATTAGTTTTTTGTGTTTTTTTAATAGTTTTTTAATCTCCTTAATTCGTGACGGATCACTGTTAACGATACGGCGTAAAGTATATCCCAACTCTCCTGCACCTTTTAGTGGACGATTTTTATATGGATTCCACAATTTCGCTTTAACTTCTGTATAGGTTTTTTCATCAAAAGGAACCGTGATTATAGACATGTGATTTACTGTGTGTTTTTTATAATCCATTTTCACGAGAATGCTCCGTCGTAATGTCTCTAGTTTTCCTGTATCAATGTATCTTTCTATCTTTGGGAAGGTGGTGAAAGAATTGAACACAACATGCTTTCTAGTGAACTCTGTTTTGTTCTTGAAAAAACCATTGGCTATGAAGACCGGCAAGTAGTCCATCCAAATATCTCCTGGTGTTGCAGTTAAGAGAATCCATTTGTTGTTCTTT
>Ga0102953_1000221_pt1 | contig 40958 bp, 30 predicted proteins | sample SalPon2A_C_D2_MG_FD_78509 | JGI IMG/M metagenome (GOLD analysis project Ga0102953, IMG submission 78509) | Soil microbial communities from South San Francisco under conditions of wetland restoration - Salt Pond MetaG R2A_C_D2_MG | ecosystem: Environmental > Terrestrial > Soil > Wetlands | place... | reverse complement strand
TGGGCGGTGGATAATAGGATAGCTGGACTATGAATGGTGATTCATCTAGTACTTTCAATAACTTATGCCGTGTTCCCGCTGGCACCTGATCCACGTGGAACTGAGGTACTAGTACTGCCGTACTCTTGTCTGATCAAGTTAATATCCAGTACGCTTGGGGCAGTGAGGCCATGGCGTACTCACTGTAGAGACAACGGAGGCGAACGTACAATGGGGATTGGCGAACGAATCAAGGATCTGAGAGAACAAAAGCACCTTTCGCAGGGTGATATCGAAGAGAGAACGGGGCTTCTGCGTTGCTACATCTCGCGAGTGGAGAACGGCCATACGGTTCCTTCTCTGGAAACGCTGGAAAGATTTGCAGGCGCACTGGATGTCCCTCTCTACAAGTTGTTCTATTATGACGAAGTATCGCCTGGCGAGTGCGACTATTCTGCGTCTGACATGACACTTGAGCGTCTTGCTCAAGAGGGGGGCGCCGCCGGAGCGGAAGCACGGTTCCTGTTGAAGTTGAGAAGCCTGCAGTCGCGGCTTTCTCCGACTGATCGGGACGTTTTGCTGACGCTTGCCAAGAAACTGGCCGAGCGGCCGATGCCTGCAGTCCGGTGAAAGATGTGGGAATCGCAACCATCGGCGGTGGTTCAGGCCACCTCCGTTGGTATGGGATTCCCGACGGGTTGCTTCCGGAATTGAGCCTCCATTTCTCATCCCTGTCATTTCAGTCTTCTCCGCAATATCTTCCGAAAAAATGAATCCCGGGCGCTGGTTGCGCCTGCCGGGCATTTGTGTGGTGACCCCGCACCGGGCCCAAGGGCCCAAAGCAGGCGCCGATAAAGCCAGCCATCACAACCCTGCCTCGAAAAAACTCATCCAAATGCCTTAAGATAAGTAAAGTGGGTATTGGGAAGTGTTCTGGAGGCGGTGGAAGGGGACTGTGTTCAAACTGACGCTGCGACAACTGCTGCATCATCCTGTGAGGATGCTGCTTTCCATGGTCATGATCAGCGTGGCACTGCTGCTGGGACTGGTGATCAAGGGTCTGTCGAACGGCGTCATGCAGGAAAAGATCCACCGGACGGAAGGGATTGGAGCGGACCTGATGATTCAGCCACCCCACTCTTCTTATATCCTGGGCCTGGGTGAAAACGTGATGCCTGTTGCCCTGGCGCAAAAGATCACGGAGGTTAATGGCGTCGAGGCTGCAACACCCACCGCTACCAACGTCAGCTTTACCAACCGTTTGGAAGCTATCTTTGGTATTGACCTGCCCAGCTTTAAGCGTGTGACAGGAGGCTTTGAATACCTTCAGGGCGGCCCGTTCTCCGGGCCCTACACCGCTCTGGTGGATAATGTCTACACCCGCACCCATCACGTGCATCTGGGCAGCACGCTGAACATTCTGGATCACCACTTTACGGTCTCCGGGGTGGTCGAGCACGGCAAGGGCGCCCGGGTCTTCGTGCCTCTAAAGACACTTCAGAGCCTGCTGGCTCCGGGCAAGTGCGCCGTGATCTTCGTAAAAGTCGCGCCCGGAAGCAGTGACAGTGCGGTGGTGGAAAGGCTGCACAAGTTTGAAGGGGGAGCCCTGAAGAATTACCAGATCACCCAAATGAGCGAACTTTCCTCACTGATCACAACTTCATCGTTCCTGGGCCTGCAGCAGTTTCTGCTGGTGATCGTGGTGTTTGCCGGAGTCATCAATTTTCTGGTCATCTTTCTGGCGCTCTACGTTCAGGTGCTGGGCCAGACGCGTGAACTGGGCATCCTTCGGGCGCTGGGGGCCAGCCGGCGTTACATGCTGAGGTTGTTCCTGGGTGAGGCCTGCCTGCTGTGCCTGTTTGGCGGAGGGCTGTCCCTGGTGCTGTATTTCGTAACCAAGGCAATTGTTCTGTCCATTTACCCGGCGCTTCATTTTCTGCTGCCCACGAGTGCGGTTCTGTGGGTGGCTGTGATTGCGCTGGCCAGCGCTGTGCTGGGCGGGGCCTACCCTGCCTACCGCGCCAGTGCCAGTGAGCCGATAGCTGCACTTGCTTATGAATAACGGAAGTAACACAGGCAAAGGTTCAGCGAAGGTCATGATCGAGACCCGTGCGCTCAGCAAGGTCTACGACACTGCGCCGGGGTCTCCGCCCGCGGTCGATGCTGTGAGTTTGAAGATTCCGTCAGGCCAGTTTACGGCCATCATGGGGGCCTCCGGATCCGGCAAATCGACACTGCTTTACCTGATTGCAGGGCTCGCTGAGCCGACGGCCGGCGAGGTGTTGATCGACGGCGTTTCGATCTCCTCGCTGGGGGACACAGCGCGCGCGCGCTTGCGCAACACGCGGATAGGTTTTGTTTTCCAGCGGTTTAACCTGCTGGGTTTTCTCTCTGCCAGAGACAATATTGATGCTCCGCGCCTGCTGGGTTGGAAGCAGAGGGAGCCAGCCCGGTCAATCGACAGCCTGCTGGCGGCGGTGGGGCTTGAGAAAAAACGTCTTAAGAAAGTGAGTGAATTGTCTTCAGGCGAACAGCAGCGGGTGGCCATCGCACGTGCTCTGATTAATGGTCCTGAAATCCTGCTGGCGGACGAGCCGACAGGGAATCTGGATTCGCGGAATGCCGAAGCGGTGCTGGACCTGCTACTTCGGCTGAAGCTGGACCTTGGCCTGACGATTGTGATGGTGACCCACAATCCCGAAGTAGCGTTGCGCGCGGACCGAATTGTCCAGATGAAGGATGGCTGCGTGGAGCGCGAACTGATGACGAATGAGATTGAGCTTTCGCCTGAATGGACTCGAAGGCTTGCAGGCCACATCCAGGGCTGAAGTATGAAGTCCAGCGGCTCTGCGGATTGGTTTCTATAAAGCGGGGTTTTTACCGAACTTATTGCTGGAGGTGTTTCTATGCGCCGAATCACAGGCGCTCTGCTGGTGGGTCTTCTTCTTCCGTTCGTGTCGCTTGCCGGACCGCGGATCAAAGTCAGCAAGGCGCATTTTGACCTGAAAGATGCGCCGAATGTATTGCTGGTTACGTTTGATACAACGCGAGCCGATCATCTTTCGTGCTACGGATACGTCCGCCGTACTTCGCCGACAATCGACAGCCTCGCAGCACACGGAGTGCTTTTTGAAAATGCCTACACGGTGGAACCTCTGACCGGGCCCTCCCATATCACGATGATGACCTCACTCTACCCTCAGCAGCACGGGGCCACCATCAACGGGATGCACATGTCAACGCATCCGCGGCCGGTTCTTCTGGCCCAGATTTTCCATCACTTGGGCTACAAAACCGCTGCGTTTATCAGTGCCTGGACTTTGAAGAAAAGTATCACTGGCCTGGGACGAGGCTTTAACGTTTATAACGAGAATTTTACTTATCACTACAAACTGGTCAACTCGGCGCGCCGCGGGGACGAGATGGGCGCTGACAGCCGCCGATGGCTGGAAAAACACGGCCATTCGCACTTCTTCCTCTGGGTGCACTATTTCGATCCTCACCACCCTTATGACCTGCATCCCAAATTTGCCAATCTTCCTCACATAAAGGACGCGAAGATCTTTCCGGTATCGGCCACAGTGGATGCCGACCGGGCTGCAAAAATCCGTGCATACGACAGCGAAATCGCTTTTGACGATAACGACCTTGCGAAGACGCTCAAACTGCTGGACAACCTGGGCGTTCGGGACAACACGCTGATCGTCCTGGTCGGGGACCATGGCGAGAGCCTGGGCGAGCACGGGGTTTGGGGACACGGGTACAAGATTTACCAGGAGGATGTTCACATTCCCATGATTTACTCTTATCCAAAGGAGATCCCGCAAGGCGAACGGATCAAGGCCAACGTTTCCACGGTCGATATCCTTCCGACGATCCTCAGTTATGTGGGGCTGGATTTCAAAGTTCCCGGCCAGTCTGGTTACAGCCTGGAGCCGATGATTCAAAGCGGAGGCAAAGATGCCACCCCCCAGCCATCTTTCTTTGAGGCCTATGCGGAACCGGCGCTGCTGCCCCCGCAGTGGATGAGCATGTTCTGGACTTGGGCAGAAACCAAGCGGACCCCTTCTCTGGAGGGGTTTGTGGAAGGCAGCACCAAAGTGATCAGGTCCATGGATAACAATTCTCTCAAGGTGTACCGGCTGGTGGATGCTTTTTCAAAAGCAAAAGAATTGCCGCCCGGCAATGTGAAAGTGGCGAACCTCAGTGGTTATCGGGAGGATTTGGACACCTGGTACAAGGATACCAACCGCGGGCTTGCGCCACAGGGCCACCTTTCGAAGCAGGACCTCGAAATGCTGAAGAGTCTTGGCTATGTCAACCCGTGAGCAAATCCGGACGTGGCCAAGCCACAAGCCGGACCGTACAGTCATGATGGATGGAGTGGCTTGACGCGACCTTGCTGTGTTCCGACAGCATTTTATGACGGCCGCGGCCCAGGCCCTGGCCGCAAACACCTAGGGGGCGAGGCGTTTGCGGATCTCACTCTCGTAATTGGGGAAGTAGTGGCCAATGAGAGGCAAATCAAACTCCCGCAGAATGGATTCCTTGGATTCGCGCTCCAGCAGGAACTGAAATGACCGCTCGATGAGAAGTTCTTCCGGGACCTTTTTACCTGTGAGTTTTTCATAGTAGCCGGGGCTGAGGGAAACACTGTGCGTGGTCTGGCCGGCACCTTCTGTGATGGTGACCTGGAACCGGCCCTGGCCGCTGGGTTCGACGCGAATGCTTGCGGGCATGGTTGGACCTCTCTCTGACGAAGATTGCGAACTACGAATCCATTCTACCCTTCCACGAAACGGCCAGCGTGTTTTTGGGACACACCGGCACACAGGCGCAGGAGAAAGGCGACACGGAATAGGGTCCCCCTACCTTCGTCCACCGAACCGAAAGACAATCCCGGCGGAAAAGCGGAGGTTGTTCTGGCTGCTTCCGAAAGCCTGTGGCCGGTAGTAGTCAACCTGCAACAGGCGGATGGCCAGCCGCCGACTGATCCCGGCATCAATTCCGCCGCCGAATGCCATGGCATAGGAACTTCCGGTTACCTTTAGATTCTGGCCCTGTAGCTTTACGGTAGTTTGCTCATAGCCGAACAAGGCATGCACGAAAGGCGTAACACCCTTTAGACCCGGATAGTAAAAACGCGGGCCCGAAAGAATTGAAAAGGTGCTGAAGTGGTTGTCCAGTCCCTGGAGCTGCTTGGTTCCGTAGTGTCCTCCGAATTCCTGGGTGAGCCCTAGCCAGTCAGTTGCTTTCTCCGTGATGGAAGCCTGCCAGCCATTCAGGGCAAAATTGCTGCCGAAGGGCGTGGGGGCAAGATAGAACGGGGAATACGTGGAGCTGAGATTGTTCTGGAGATAGGAGTAACCGCCGAAGAACTCGATTCCTTGAAACTGCTGGGCTTTGACTGTTTGGGGGAGCGCGACGAGCAGGGTGACGAGAAGCAAGAAGGTTCTCTGCATAAATTCCTCCTTCTTTCTCCGGATCAGATCTTTAATCCATGGTCACATCTATGCGATGGTAAAGTCAATCGGGCGGTTTCTCCATGAGTTCAGGCTCCAGTTGATCCGGCAAAGTTTACACTGCGCCCTGGTGGAAAGCATGGGATCATTGGATAATTCCCCTGGGAATTTGAAGTGCTGGACCGTGGCCGGGGAATGCTAGGTTCGCCTCACAACAATAATGTGCGTATTATGAGAAAGCCATGGTCGTGAAAGAAGAAAAGCCTGCCCGCCTGCTCATTGTTGCTGGCTCTGATTCCAGCGGCGGTGCCGGCATTCAAGCTGATCTGAAAACGGCCTCTGCCCTGGGCGTTTACGGAATGACCGCGATCACGGCCTTGACCGCGCAAAATACGGAAGGCGTTTTCGGGGTCGTCGAAACTGATCCGGAGTTTGTGGCTCTGCAAATGACGGTGTGCTTTGACGACGTGGGCTGCGATGCCATCAAGACCGGCATGCTTTCGAATACGGGCATTATTGAGGCCGTTGCGGACGTCATCAGCCAGCATCCGGGGACCCCGCTCGTCGTCGATCCGGTGATGGTTTCCAAGAGTGGTAGCCCATTGCTCGACCCCCGGGCCGTTTCTGCGCTGCGGGAAAAGTTGCTGCCCCTGGCGGCGGTGGTTACGCCCAACCTGGATGAAGCGGCCGCTCTGGTGGGCCGGGCGGTCGGCGGACTCGATGAGATGAAAGAGGCTGCCCGGGCGATTCACGGGTTTGGTGCTCATAGCGTGGTGGTCAAAGGAGGGCATCTGGAAGGCGAGGCTGTCGATGTCCTCTATGACGGCCGGGAGTTTGCCGAGTTCGCCACGGCCAGGGTCGCCACCAGGAACAGTCACGGGACCGGATGCATCTTTGCCAGTGCCCTGGCGGCAGGTCTGGCTCTGGGGAAAACGCTGCGTGAAAGTGTTTCGCTGGCAAAGGAATTTGTAACGGTCGCCATCCGCGAGGGCCTTCCGCTTGGCCGCGGCCACGGACCCGCCAACCCCATGCATTTCCGGACAACCTTGTCGTAAAGGTTTCGCGACAATGAAACTTGGTCTTATACTCATAGGGTAGTGCTTGCCGGGAACTGGGGGGGGCGCCGCAATTCCAGTTGTTACAAGGTAGCCCGCAAAACAAACCAAGGGTCAGTTGCGCCTCGCTGGACCCAGACACTGTAGGACAAAAGGATCATGCGAAAATTTCTGCTGATGGCCTTGAGCCTGATTGGATTGTTCGACTCCATTTATCTGCTTTGGGAGTACACCTCGCCGGCGCACCCCATGGTGTGCATGGGAGGAGGTTGTGACGCTGTTCGCGCCAGTGCGTATTCGCACCTCGGCGGCCTGCCGGTGCCCCTTTTTGGCGCGTTCATGTACGGCTTCCTGGTGCTGCTGTTGTTCCTTTACCCTCTGCTGCCCCCTACCTTTGTCCGCCTCACGCAATACGTCGTTGTGCTGATCTCAGGTGCGGCGTTTCTTTTTTCGGTCTATCTGACCGGGATAGAGGCCTTCGTTCTACATTCGTGGTGCATGTGGTGTGTGCTGTCAGCCCTGCTGGTGACCGGGATTTTCCTCCTGGCCCTGGTGGACCGGAGACGGCCAGTGAAACCGTTGGAGCCTGCGCAGGCGCTCGGGGCTGTCCAGCGGAATTTTGCCCTCATCCTGTTCGCTTTTGTGCTGGGAGTTCCAGCTTTCATTCTGCTGACGTCGCATGGAAGCATTTCGCAGGTGAAGCCTCCTTCCAAACAGCAGGTCAAGGCGCATCTCGTCCGTCCGGACACCCACTTCTTCGGCAATCCAAACGCCAAAGTCACCATCGTTGAATTTGGCGATTTCAAATGTCCTGCCTGTCGTCAGGCGGAAGCATCGGCCAAGAAAATTCGTGAGAAATTCAAAAACCAAATTCGCTTTGCCTTCCGGGAATTCCCTCTGGTGAACGTCCATGCAGAGTCAGAGAAGGCCGCTGAAGCTGCGGAATGCGCAGGCCAGCAGGGAAAATTCTGGCAGGCGGTTGATATGTTCTATGAGCATCAGGATGACTTGAGTCTGCCGGCTATCAACCGTTATGCAGGGGAAATGGGTCTGGATTCATCCAAGTTTGTTGCCTGCGTGCAGAAAGGCGAAATGGCTTCACGAGTAAACCAGGACCTCCGTGACGGCCAGGCGTTGGGTGTTCATGCCACTCCAACCTTTTTTATTGACGGCCATGTGATTGTGGGGCCCATCGCCTATCCGCAATTTAAACAACTGGTTGAAAACGAGTTGAAGATAAAGGGTGTGGAACCGGAAGCCCCGAACGGCGGATCGAAGCCGGCCGAACAGTCAGCTCCTGCGCCTGCAACAAAAACCGGGACAGGGGAGAAGTCTGCAACTGACCAGCCATCGAAAACGACTCCATCAGACACCATGAAGGTGCTGGGCGGAACCAATCTTTTCACGAAACTTCAGAATTCCGCAGCGGCCTGCAGCGCGAAGGAAGCGAAAGAGCGCCAGCCCAAGATGATTGATACCTCCCAGGCAAAGAAGTTTTTTGGCGATCAGTCCAAGGCACTTTTCGTGGACGTCCGGACTCCAGAGCAGTTCCAGGCAGGACACATCCCCGGCGCCCTGAATCTGCCCATTGATTCCTTTGAGCAGGAATGGAAACGCCTGCCGAAGGACAAAACAATTGTGCTCTACGAGGGTGGAAAATCGCCGGGTGACATCTGCGCCTTCAGCCGCTCGGCGGGCCGAGTCCTGCTTTCGCAGGGATTCGACTACAACGAGGTCAATGTTTACCGGGACGGCCTGGCGGGCTGGAAAAAAGCTGGACTTCCCATCAATCAATAGTCTTTCCCTCCCGGAAAAGAACCGTAGGATACCCTCCGGAATCAGATCGTTGAAATAAGCTTTCGACCCCCGGCCTATGAATCACCATGGGCCGGGTAGACTCCCACCCTCGGACCGGCATCTCCTGCCTCTTCTGAGCAAGAACCGCTTCTCGGTTGCCGAAGGAACGCTGAGTTGCCCCTTATCCGGGGCTGATAGCCGCTTTCTCCTGTGATTTCCACCGAATCCCACTCATCGTTTTTGATCAACAGCCGATAACTTGGACGTGGGGAAACTCCCTCGCAGCCCGCAACAGGCCAAGGTCTGACAAGGGAACAGAAGGGCCGGGTCACGGCCCTCGGACAATATGCCATTCTTGATTGAAAACGTCACCAAGGTTGTTCTTGCACTTTTCGTTCTTGCCGTGCTGGGAAATTTCTTCCTGATTGCGGTTGTTTTTCTTCGCCGCCGGCGCCGGCAGAAATATTTCAGCCGGGTTGATGCACTGCGTGAGCGATATGGCTCCATCATAGCTGGAGTCATTTCTGGCTGCATCGCCTATCCGGACGGACTTGATGAACTGCGCCAGATTTCCAGCCCCGACCGTTTGTTCATGCTGGAGCGGCTTTGCCTTGAAAAGAAGCCCACACTCGAAGAGGAGCCCCTCCTGAGGCGGCTTTGCGAAGACCTTGGCCTGGTCAAGATCTGGCAGCAGCGTCTGATGGGGCGGATTGACCAGGCCTCTCTGCGGGAGGCGCTGATCAACCCGCAGGGCCTGCTGAGACGAGTGAAGTTTCTCCATTTCCTGATTCGCTCCAAGAGTGCTGAAAGCCTGGGACTAATCCGGCATGAGCCGAGCTGGCCTCTGCTGGTCAAAGCCCTTGAAGACCCGAACCCGGATATCCAGATGGTGGCCGTCCGAGCGCTGGCGGCAATCCATCACCCCGGCAGCTTCCTTCCGCTGACAGAACAGCTGCACAAGGCCGTCCTGGGATCCTCGTCCAGCCTTTCCGTTCGGGCGGTGAAAGCGGCACTGGTGAGTTTTCCGCTGCAGAGTGCAGCAGAGTTGGGTCCGTCATTGCGGCATCCGAATTCGCGAGTCCGCTTTCTGGCGACGGACATTATCAAGGAAATGGTTGAAGCCGAAGCATCAGGCAAGACTGATTTTCGTCTGGACAGGAATAATTTCGACGAGGAAACGGCGGGGATATTCCTGACCGATCTGCCCTTTGATAGCAATCCGGATGTGCGCGCCCGGGCTGCCCCGGTGATCACCTTTCTTGATGACCCGCGGGCGGCTTCGACGCTGTTCACCTTGCTTGAGGATTCCGTATGGTTCGTCAGGCTCCACGCCGTGAGGTCAATGGCCAGGCACAGGTTTCTTTCGGCGGGTGACCGGATTGCACGCGCCCTCACTGACGCCAACTGGCGGGTTCGTGAAGCGGCAGTGCGCACTCTGCGCGGTTTCGGCCGTCCAGGGCTGGATCTGCTGACCTCGCACTTTCTCGCCACTCGAGACCGCTACAGCCGGGAACAGGTTGCCGATGAGTTCCAGCGCGTGGGGCTGATCCCGGAATTGCTGATGCGCTGTGCTGAAACGGGCAACGGCCGGGAGACCGCTGTCCTGCGCAACATGGCCGAGATGGGAAAGACCAGCTACATGATTTCAGTACTGGAAGATGGGGAGGGGAAAGGTAAACTGCGCAAGAGCTTTCTCCGGCAATTTGGGAGATACCCTGACCCCCAGATTCATCAATGGGTTGAACAGGTAGCGGTGAAGGAACCCGATGTTGACGTCCGGTCCCTTGCGCAGGAGGCCCTTGCCGCCACTCAACAGCGGGGAGAAGGGTAGTCTCATGGAATTGTGGCGACAGATCTTTATTCACGGGATGGACATGTTCAATCTGCTCATCGTCTCCTACTTCTTTATTGGAAACGGTGTCTACACGCTGCTGATGGTTCTGTCGCTGGCCACCGTCTGGCTCTACAACCGCCGGCTGTCCTATCAGGACATGGATGAAATCCGCGAATCGCCGGTGACGCCTCCGGTGACCATTGTGATCCCGGCATGGAACGAGGAGCAGATCATTCTGGAGACGACGACCTCCACTCTGCAGACTGACTATCCGGAGCTTGAGGTTGTAGTGGTTGACGACGGCTCGACGGACAGCACTCTCGCCCGCCTGATCAATCATTTTCACCTGGTGAAGATGGACCTCATCTATCGCCCGCATATTCCCACCCAGGCCGTGCGTGGCTTCTACATGAACCCGGAGATGCCCAATCTTCTTGTAGTCAGCAAGGAAAGCGGCGGCAAGCCGGACGCGTTGAACGCCGGCATCAATGTGTGCCGAACCCCGTATTTCTGCACCCTGGATTCGGACTCGATCCTGGAGCGGGACGCCCTGCTGCGACTGATGCGTCCGGTCATCCATTCGCCGGTCAACACCGTTGTCAGCGGTGGAATTGTCCGCGTGATGAACGGCTGCCAGATTCGTGACGGGCGGGTAACAGAGGTTGCACTGCCCAAGTCGTCGCTGGAACGCTTCCAGGTGGTGGAGTACCTTCGCAGCTTCCTGTTTGGGAGAACGGGGTGGGACCTTTTGGGTGGAACCCTGATTGTTTCAGGTGCGTTTGCGGTCTTCCACCGTGAAACCGTGATGGAAGCGGGCGGGTTCGCCCATGACACGGTGACCGAGGATATGGACCTGATTGTCCAGTTGCACCACTGGGCTGCGGGGAATAAGCGTCGTATCCGAATGTCGTTTACGTCGGATCCGGTCTGCTGGACGGAATGTCCCGCCACGCTGAAGATGCTGGGCAAGCAGCGCCGGCGATGGCAGCTCGGCTTATGCCAGACCTTATGGAAACATTCCGAGATGCTGTTCAATCGGAAGTACGGAATGGTGGGGACCTTCAGCTTTCCTTTTCACCTCTACGTGGAAGCGCTGGGCGCAGTGGTGGAGTTCCTGGGCTACTTTATGGTTCCGCTGGCCATCATCTTCGGCATGGTTCCGGCCATGCTCTACCTTCTTTTTGTCCTCCTCAGCCTTGCCTACGGTGGATTGCTCTCCATCGGCGCAGTTCTCCTGGAAGAACTGACCTATCGCCGCTACCCGGCTTATGGGGACCTTGCCAGGCTGCTTTGGTTCGCGTTTATTGAAAACCTCGGCTACCGCCAACTGGTGCTCTACTACCGGTTTGAAGGTGTGGTGCGGTTCCTGACCGGGTCCTGGCGCTGGGAAAAGGTAACCCACGTTGGGGTGACGCAGTAGGTTCCGCGAATGGCCCTTCTTAAGAACCGCATTGGTTTGTCTCTCCTGTTGATTGTTCTGGGGGCTTATCTGTGGGAGTTTTATGCCAAACCTGTGACCGGGCCGCTCTATACGGCTGCGGTCAATGAATACCGGAACGGCCAATACGGGAAATCCTTAGAGCTTCTTCACCGCGCATACAAAATTGATCCCAACGATACGAGCGTGCTGACCCTGATGGGTTGGAACGACCTTAAATTGGGAAGGGTGCAAACGGCCCTGGAGCGCTTTAGCCGCTCCCACCGGCTCTCTCCGGATTCAAAGGACACCACCCTCGGATATGCTGACACGGAAATCGCCCTTGGGCATTACCAGCACGCCCATGGATTGCTGGCCCTGTTGAAAAATCAGAGGGTCGATTCCGCTGACGTTGCGATGGCATGGGGATCTCTTTACCGTCACCTGGGCCGTAACCGCGACGCCGCCCGGGAGTTTGAGCGAGTCCTGTCGCTTCGTCCCAAAGATGGACTGGCCCTCAAGAACCTTCGCCAGATTTATAACCTGAAGGGCCCTATTCATCCCTCCCGTCTGCACTTCAACAATGTGGAACGGCCCGCGAATTTGACCTACTCCTTCCGCGTGGACAGAAACTTTTTTGAGGAGCCGGAGGGAAACGGATGGGATGCCGTCTATCTGACTGGTGTCGATCTCAACGCAGCTCTGCCCGGCCGTTTTCCAACTGAGGCGGTGACGGATCCGGACACTTATCTGAAATGGCTCCGCATGATCGGCAACCTGGGAGTCAACACTGTTCACGCCGAGGACATTCTACCTCCGGCGTTCTATCATGCACTCGCTCTTTACAACCGTGACGGCTCGCACCCGCCGCTGTGGCTGCTCCAGGGAATTGGCTTTCCGGCACCTCCGTCAAATGATGATTTGTTTGACAAGGATTATTACCAGTCATGCCTTCACGAGCTTCGGGACGCCGTGGATGTGATCCACGGGCAGGGCGATGTGGCCTCCAATCACTTGCATTCAGGCGGTCTTTATCCCAACAACGTCAGCCGCTGGGTGACGGGCTTTGTGGTGGGGAACACCTGGCTTTCGCATGTGGTTCTGGACAACAACGCGCTCCATCCCGGCCTGCTGTCCTACAGGGGCCGGTACATCCTGGTTCCTTCCGGCAGCCCTACGGAGATCTTTCTGGCCCAGATGATCGACCACCTGGCGGGGTACGAAGAAAAAAAGTACAACTGGCAGCATCCCGCGGCGTTTCTCGACTGGCCAACCCTTGATCCGATGCGGCACCCAACAGAAAGCACAATGTCGGAGGAAATGGCCATCCGGAGATCGCTGGGCGAGCGCTTCCGGACCCCGCCCGGCCCCTATGATGATGATGACAGCGTCACCGTTGACCCCAGCCACTTGAAGGCCACGCGTAAATTTCCGGCCGGATACTTTGCCGATTACAACGTGTTTCCCTTCTATCCGGATTTCCTTGGTTTGGATCCTTCCTACCTCCGGGTGTCCGACAGTGACGGCATGGACCCTTTCCTCGGTTACTTGCAGGACTTGAAGGCGCATACACAGGGGCTGCCGCTCCTGATCAGCGCCTACGGGATCCCCACCAGCCTGGGGATCGGCCATTTCAACCCTGCAGGTTTCAACCAGGGTGGACAGACCGAAATTCAGCAGGGCAGATTGCTGGCACGCTTCACGCGTAATATTTACCATTCGGGAGCCGCCGGAGGAATGGTGTTTGAATGGCTTGACGAATGGTACCGGCGCTTGTGGCTGACACGGGATTACGAGGTCCCGGAGGAGGACAAGCCGCGGTGGAAGAATTTCATGGACCCGGCCGAGTATTACGGGCTGCTCGCCACTGATACTTCGGGGCGCGAAAAACATCAACTTACTGGAAACCTGCTGGAATGGAATAATCGGCCCGCATTCTACTCCAAGACCCAACGGGGGCCAGCCCATCCCTCCGATGACAAATGGGACCCGGCTCGTGACCTGCGGGCCCTCTATGTTGATGCCGATGAGGGTTTTCTCTACCTGCGGCTGGTCGTGGACAGCCTGGCCGCAGGCAAGACAGGGCGCCCGAACTGGAACAAGGTCAATTACCTGATCGGCATCGGGAGCGATCCGGGCCACGCCGGTCTCACTTATCTGCCTTTTATCGCTCCATTGAGGTTTCCCCAGGGAATGACCTTTGCCATTCAGCTGGCAGGCCCGGAATCAAGCCACATCTGGATCGCTTCATCTTATAACCCGTACAAAATCGTTCCGGTCGCGGGAATCCCATCAGAAACCTCGCTGGGGCAGAAGCTAGGCTGGACGCCCAAACTGACTGATTCTGGTACCTTTGAGAGTGAGATCATCGAGCCCAATCGGAGGCGTTTTGGAAGAAACGGGAAGTACTTTCCGCCGGAACGGTATGACCGGGGAATTCTTCGCTATGGAACGCTGGACCCCGCTTCGCCCGATTACGACTCATTGGCGGAATGGCATGCCAACCCTCAATCCAACACGATTGACGTAAGGATTCCGTGGGCTTTACTGTATGTGACCGATCCTTCCACGCTCCAAATTTTTGCCGGTCTTGAGAAGGACGGAACGGTCAGGACGGCCCGGACGCCCGGGTTTACGCTGGCGGCATTCTCCTACCGGCCTCAGCAGGCACTCCAGGTGCGTCCGATTATGGAACAAGGCCACCCCATCTCGGATTCCCTGCCACCGCTTGCGGGCCCTATGGTGATGTCTCCAAACTCTCTTCGAAAATATACTTGGGCTTCCTGGACCCGGCCACGATACATTCTGCGGGTCAAGCGGTCATATGACATTCTTCAAAAGGCCTTCCTGGCTTTGCCCAAAACTCCCCTTACTTCGCAGCCGCTTGTGGCGGGTAAAAAGCACCGAACCTTAGCTTCCTTTAAAGAACGAGAGTCGCACAGCCGATAAACGTCATGGAACATGAAGCTTCCACGACCTCGAATTTTACTGTTGATCATTGCATTGCTCCTTCTGGGGGGCGGGGCTGCGGGTTACTGGATCCTGCTGAGTCCGGGGAGCTTCTGGGTGCGGTGGGCGCGGGCGGCATTTCCCTCGCGCATTACGATGATCACTTTTGGACCCTACCCCAGCGCGAAGGAGTTGCGCGGCTTCAGTGAGAAGGGAGGCAAGTATGACGTTAGCCTTCTCGATCCTCGCCTGCCTTATGAAAAGAAGCTGATCGAGCGCGAAAAGGCGGAGGCCGCAAGGGACGGCCTGATCTTTAAGGACTTTCCCATGGCCAGTGTTTTTGATCATCGCATTTTTCCCGATTACCGGGACGAGGAGCAAAAGGCGGTGGCTTTTCTGAAGCACCTGGACGGCCCTGCGTACGTCCACTGCTACCTCGGCAAACACCGGGTGCTTCACGTGCGGAACGCGTTGCTCAAGGCAGGCCTCCCGGCCAGCTACTGGACCCCGAAGGGGAACAGAAAAGAATACTGGGACCTGATAAATCGGCTAGCGGAGGCCCGAAAAGAGTTTGAGAAGAAGGACTACGCCCGGGTGATTGCGATTCTCGAGCCCCTCCACACCAGGGACGTGGATGTCGCCAACTTGAGAGGATGGGCCCATTACCACCTGGGCTTATATACGCAAGCGGTCGCCGACTTCAAAACGGGTCTGGAGGCGGATTCCCGGAACCCGCGCGATCTGGAGGGGTTGGGATATTGCTACCTTCAGCAGGGCAAACCCGTAATGGCCCAGCGGGCCTTCAACCGTGTACTGGCCCGCGAACCAAAGAACGAGGGCGCTTTGATGGGGCAGGGGTTGGCTTTTCTGGCTTTGCAGAACAGGCCTGCTGCCGCCGGGATTTTCCGCCAGGTCCTGACCATGGATCCGGGCAACGAAGATGCAAGAAATTCGCTCAAGAGGGCCGAGGGCGAATAGTCCCCGGTGAGGCTGCATTTATCAATCGAGGAACTGGCATGAAGGACTTCAATTTGAAGAGATCTCCGTATGCAACACGAGTTTATACTGGTGACTCCGGGCGACCGGGCTGCCGGCGAAAATGGCTGTGGATAGGTCTGCTTTTCGCCATCGCGTGTTGCGGCACAGGATCGGGCATGGCGGAACCGGTGCAGGGCGGCGTGAAATCCCAGAAACTTCCTGCACTGGAGATCCTTGAGCGAGCGCATACGCAGTTTGCGCAGGGAGACTATACCAGCGCCCGCCTGAACTATCTGAAGGTCCTTCCTTCATTTCCCAAGAATTTTGACATTCTCAAGGATCTTGGCTACTGCTTTTTTGTGACCGGACCGAAGGGCTACCAGGAGGCAGCCAGATATTATCTACGGGCCTATGAAATCAATCAGCGTTCAGCAGAGGTTGCCGACAGGTTGTCCCAGTGCTATATGGGACTTAAAAGGTATCAGGAAGCGGCGGCCGTGGAGATGAAGCTGGCCCGGCTGCCGGGCGCACCCGCGAAGGCGTGGAAAAGGGCGGCAGAGGCTTATAAAGCGGCCGGGGACCGGGCAAACGCCCGCAAAGCGTATCTTGCCTATCTCCAAAGAAATCCCGGCGACCTGCTGGCGCGGTGTCAACTGGCGCGCCTGGAGGGTCTGGACAAGAATTACAGTGAGGCCGCCCGCCAGTACCGCATTGCCCTTTCGTCGAATCCGAACTTTATTCCGGCGCTGGTGGGGATGGCGCGAGTCGACTCTTGGCAGGGCCAGTTTGACAGGAGCCTTGAACTCTACAACCGGGTGTTGAAGTTTGACCCCAGGAACAGTGAGGCGCTGTCCGGCAAGGCTTTTGTGCTGCTTTGGCAGAAGCGCTACCATGAGGCTCACGAACTCTTTGAGCGCCTTCACCGCCGTTACCCAAAGGATGAAGATGTCACACACGGTCTGAATGAAGCCCAGCGTGGGATCGAATCACAGGCATTCGCGACGGCCGAAAAAAACGACAACGTATCGGAGTTGATGAACTACTATCGGCAACGGACGGCGAAAAATCCGAAGGACGTTGAGGCCCTGAAGGCTTTGGCATCCCTCAGCGCGGACACTGGGAATTGCAGCCGGGTCACCGATTTTGGCAGGAAGACTATCGATGCTTCGAACGGGGCTCCTGCTGTTCAGCTTGCCCTGGCCAGGTCGCTACGGCATTGTGGGAAATATTCGCAAGCGATTTTCTATTACCGGGAGTACTTCAAGTCCCACCCCGGATCGAGTGGCGTCCTGTATGAACTGGGTGATACGCTGCGCCTTGCCCGCCGCTTCCCGGAATCGCTCCAGGTTTTTCGCAGGCTGGTTCAAGCAGACCCCTCGAACGCCGGCGCGCAGGTTGGGCTGGGCCAGTCGCTGGCTGCCACCGGCAGGTACGATGAGGCGCTCGTGCGCTTCAACCAGGTGCTTGAAAAGGATCCTGGTAATTACGGCGCCCTGCAGGGCAAGGCCTACGTGCTGTTCTGGAAGGGTGACTACGGCGCGTCGCGGGCAATCTTTGAAGGGCTGGAGAAAAAGAATCCCAATGACGCTCAAAACTCTGAAGCCCTCAGAGACATTGCGCGGACGCGGGAGGCCGCTCACTGGAAAGCCTTGCGGCCTGCGGCCAGCGCCTCGCCGCCGTTGTGGATTGACTTTTACAGGAAGCGGCTCAAAAGCGATCCAAAAGACCGCCAGGCGCTGAAAGGGCTTGCCTACCAGGAGTCGCAGGCGAACCGGAATCAGGCCGCTATTCGGGATTACCGGCAGGTTCTTGAAGTTTATCCGGATGACACGGGTTCGAAGCTTGAGCTGGCACGCCTGCTGAACCATGACCATCAGTACTCCGAAGCTGTCAGCCTTTACCTGCAGGTTCTTCAACAGAACCCGAAAAATACCAGCGTCCAGGCCAGTCTGGCGCGTGTCTATGTCTGGTCCGGCCAGCCTCGGAAAGCATTAGACCTTTATGCCCGTTTACTGACCAGGGACCCTTCAAACACCAGCTACCTCCTTGCGGCCTCGCAGATGGATATTCAATTGAAGGACTACGACGCGGCCAGGAAGAAGTTGGGCTCGTTGCTGACTATCGATCCTACAAACCGGGATGCGCGACTGGCACTGGCACGCCTGAACACCTACCAGGGGAAATATGATGCAGCGCTGAGGAATTATCGCATTCTGCTGAATCGCAACCCACAGGATCCGGCGGCCCTGCTGGGCAAGGCTCGCATCTCCTTCTACCAGGGAAACCTGCCGGAGGCCAGGACAGCGGCAACGGCTGCGGTTGACAAACAACCTGATAATTTCTCTTCGGTATTCCTTCTGGCCAGCATCGAACATGCCCAGCACCATCGCCGCAAGACCCTGCGTCTTTTGAAGCAGGCGGAAAAACTGAGCCCGGGAGACGTCCAGGTGGCTTCTCTGCGCAACCGGGTTCTCTCCGAAACTCGTGTGACACTGACCACGACGGTGGCCTATACGCGCGAAATCGGGCCCCCCAGCCAGGCGAATGGCCGCACCGGCCTCCCTAATGAAGATCTTCGGATGTTTACCTACGGGAGCACAGTTGGCTTGAACCTGTTCCCCGCAACGAACTCGTACATTTCCTTTTCCTCTACTCCCGCCGATAGTCCCCCCGGACCGTTACGTAACAGCTTTGGCAACCAGATCCCGACAGGAATTACCGGGGCTACGGCGCCTTACAATTTTCTTTACCGCCAGTCGACACGCTTCGGCCGTCGGCTGACCATCCGTGGAGGCGCCGGGTTTACCCGTTTCGGACCTGGTGAGATGGTCCCGATTCCAGGCCAGAGCAGCCTTATCCATGGAGCGGAGCAACGCCCCGTAGGGCTTGCGGGAGTGAGCATCGGCCTCATTCATGGCCTGACCCTCGACCTGGACGCAACGAAGTCGGCCATTACGTATACGCCGGTTTCCACGCGGCTAGGGGTGATTCGGGACCGCCTGCAAGGGCGGCTCAACTTTTTTTTCAATCCGCGGACAAGCTTGCACGTGGCCTATTGGTACGGCCGATATACGTCGGAGGATTACTCCCACACGGTGGTGGTGAACGGAGTTTCACAGAGCGTCGTTATGGCCGATCATGACCATGGGACCGGAGGGACGATTACTTTCAACAGGCAGGTGTTGCACTCCTACAGATTTTCGATGGACCTGGGTTATGAGGGCTTGCTCTATGGTTTTACAGGCCAGGGGCAGAATGTTTTCATGGGATTTTTTAATCCCAGCTTTTACCAGCGTCACGAATTTGTTCCGCGCATCTATGGATCGCTGTGGGGACCGTTGGGCTACGACCTGAGCGGGGGAATTGGTATCCAGCAGACTGGCCGAGGTGCGGCGGTGACAAAAGCCTGGATGGTCAGTCCCAATATTTCGGTGCGGGTCAGCAGGCACCTGAGCCTGATTTTCGGATACACGCATTACAACACAGCGCAGATCCTTGGCCCGCTCCGCGGGAACCAGGTGAGGTTTGGAACCAAGTGGCAGTATTGATCCGGCCCGTGATCTCAGACCTTGGTGACGAACTTATTCTCCGATGCCCTGGGCCAGGAATCCTCCATCGACAGGGATAGTTGCACCGGTAACAAAGCTTGCGCTTTCTGAGGCCAGGAAGATGGCCGCGCCCTTGATTTCCTCTACATGGCCAAAACGCTTCATCGGCGTGTGCGCAAAGATGGATGCCTTCCGCTCTGGCCTGTTAATGATGTCGCGGTTGAGATCGGTTTCAAAGACACCCGGAGCGATGGCGTTGACGGTGATGTTGTACTTCGCCCACTCGGCCGCCAGGCAACGCGTGATTTGGAGCACACCGCCCTTGCTGGCTGCGTACGGTGCAACCTCATGCGCGCTGACGAATGAGGCAATCGAGGCGATGTTAATGATGCGCCCGTATTCTTGCTTTTTCATCACCCGCCCGACCATCTGGCAGGTATTCCAGACCCCTTTCAGGTTGGTCTCCATAATCTGGTTCCACAATCTGTCTTCGACTTCAAGCGACGGGACCCGTTTCGTTATTCCGGCGGAGTTTACCAGGATGTCGATGCGGTCTATCTCTTGAAGCATCCTGTCGATTACCGTTTGGATCTGCGCCCGATCCGTCACGTCCCCGGTTATCTCTACAGTTTTTCTTCCAGCGGCCTTGATTTCCCATGCGGTTCTCTGGACTTGTTCAGCCCGCCGGCCCACGGCCACCACATCGGCTCCGGCTTCCGCAAACCCGACAGCGATGGCCTTGCCCAGGCCGCTGGTGCCACCGAAAACCAGAGCGCATTTCCCATCAAGACTCAGTCCTTTGTAAGAAGCCAAGTGGGGTCCTTTCCGAAGCTGGAGCTAAAATGGTCATCCTACCATCTGGCTAAAAAATCAGGCAACATGCAGGAGCCCGTCTCTTGCGCCATCAGCTGGGTGAGTGTTAGGCTTCCTTTTTACTGATAACCGTATCGAGACTGGGCGAGCACCGGGCTCACCTGCAAGACCGGTCTGCGCAAGCACACGAACATCCACATTTCAAACGATTGAAAGCCGATGGGAGGTTATACCGGAATGGAATTGGAACAATTGACTCGAATGTACGATTTTACAGGGCGAACGGTCGCCGTTACCGGAGGGGCGGGAGTTCTGGGCGGCGAGATCGCCCAGGCACTGGCGGGATGCGGAGCCAACGTGGCGATTCTGGATCTGAACCTTGATCCTACAAAGGCCATCCTGGAAAAGCTGGGACCGCGCGCAAGCCAGGTGATGACCGTGAAAACCAACGTCCTGGACACGGACAGCCTGCGCCAGGCCTCGGAAGCTGTCCTGGAGAAGTTCGGCACGATCGATTGCCTGGTGAATGCCGCCGGAGGGAACAAGCCCCAGGCAACCACCAGCGCCGACCTCACTTTTTTCAATCTGCCGGCGGACGCTTTGCGCTGGGTCTTCGATCTCAACATCGTCGGGACCGTCCTTCCCTCGCAGGTTTTTGGCAAGATCATGGCGAAGAAAGGCGAGGGAACCATCCTTAACATTTCATCCATGAACGCTTTTCGTCCTCTCACGCGCATCCCGGCTTATTCGGCCGCGAAAGCGGGGGTCAGCAACTTTACGCAATGGCTGGCGGTGCATCTGGCGCAATTATATTCCCCAAAGATTCGTGTCAACGCCATCGCGCCGGGATTCTTTATGACTCAGCAGAACAGGTTCCTCCTGACCGACGAGAAATCGGGCGAATTGACCGCGCGCGGCAAATCAATCATCGACCACACGCCGATGGCCCGTTTTGGGAACCCGGAGGATCTGTTCGGGGCCGTGTTGTGGCTGCTTTCGCCGGCGTCGGCGTTTGTGACCGGTATCATTGTGCCGATCGACGGTGGGTTTTCAGCGTATAGTGGAGTTTAGGGGCAAAGGAGCTCAAAATCAGAGGTCCAGCCGGGCAATAAAGGACGTTTGTAAGGAGGCAATGAATGGCCATTGGACTAGGATTCGCGGATCGCCACCTGACCAGCGAAGAAATCAGCCGCACTGTTCACGAAGGTCTGGGCACGCTGTCCGTCGACGGCAAGCGCGTGCTGATCATCATCCCGGACGGCACCCGCACCATGCCCATGCCGCTGATGTTTGATCTGTTCGAGCGGGAGCTTTCCGCGCGCGTGGCCGCCCTTGATTACCTGGTGGCGCTTGGCACGCATCCCATGATGGACGACGAGCACCTCAGCAAGCTGGTTGGGCGGAAGGTGGTGGACGGGAAGGCAGGGAAGAGCAATATCTTTAACCACCACTGGGAAAAGCCGGAAACTTTTGTGACGCTCGGCGTCATTCCAGCAAAGGAAATTGGCCAGATCACGGGTGGCGTGCTGGAAAAGGAGATTCCCGTGCGGTTGAACAAGATGATCCTGGACTATGACCAGATTATCATCTGCGGGCCGGTTTTCCCGCACGAGGTGGTCGGCTTTTCCGGCGGCAATAAGTACTTTTTCCCGGGCATCGGCGGCTCGGAAATCATCAACCAGACTCACTGGACCGGCGCGTTGATGACCAACTACAAGATTATCGGCGCCGGCTATACGCCCGTGCGGGCTATCATTGACCGGGCTGCCGGCATGATTGACCGGCCCGTGGCCTGTTTCGCGTTGGTGGTCACACACGGCGGCGTTGAGGGGCTTTACTTTGGTTCGGCGCACGAGGCCTGGAAAGCAGCCTCCGACCTCTCGGCGCGCAAGCACATCATCTATGTGAAGAAGCCCTTCAAACGTGTGCTATCTGTGATGCCGACCCTCTATGACGACCTGTGGACCGGAGCGAAGGGCATGTACAAAATGGAGCCCGCCGTTGCTGACGGTGGTGAAGTGGTGATCTATGCGCCGCACATCACCGAGGTCAGCTACACGCACGGAAAGATCATCGAAGAGATTGGCTACCACTGCCGCGACTACTTCCTGGCGCAGTGGGACAAGTTCAAGGACTATCCCGGCGGCGTGCTGGCGCATTCCACTCACGTCAAGGGACTGGGCACTTACGATGCTGCAACCGGCAAAGAGACGCCGCGCATTCAGGTGACGCTGGCAACAGGGATTTCCAAAGAGCGGTGCGAGCGCATCAACCTCGGTTATCTTGACCCGGCGAGCGTCAATCCGGAAGAATGGAAAGGCCGCGAAGACGAAGGCATCCTGCTGGTGCCGCGCGCAGGCGAGATGCTCTATCGCGTCCAGGAAAGCGCCTCAAAAGCCGCTTAGGGCTGAACGCGATAGCGTCTTAGCCCTGCAGGTGCTCAGCCAGCCAGACGACGTATTGGCTGTTGCGCCGCCGCACTTCTGCCAGAAGGTCTTCCGGTAGTTCGTCGATCTTCTCTTTAAAAAACCGCTGGTCGCCGTCAGGCGAATCCACGTCCCGGCTGCCGACCATGTTTCCCAGCCAGAAAACCAGGAAGAGGTTGCCATCTACCCGGCCCCGTGAGGCGTCTCCAAGGCTGTATTCAAGGCCCATTGATACATACTTCGCGGCCAGTTCACTTTCATAGCCGAAGGCGCCGGTTGCGGCAAAGTCATTAGCTCGCTTCACCATCCGCTCATAAAGCTTCCGCCAGTGGGAACCTGCCGGCTGGCTTCGCAGCACGTCGAAAAGCTGCAATTGAAGCTCGCCGGAGATTTTGTAATTCACTCGGCCTGCCGTTGATTTTCCGATTCGCTCCAGGACCTCAGCTTGTTTGCCGCTGCCGGAGTGGATGCTCAACGTGGTATCAAAACTCCGGGCCACGTCGGCGAGTTCGGCAACGCGCGCCGCAAGTTCTTCCAGGGGCTTTCCGCCGAATTCTTTTTCCACCCGGCCGGGAAGCTCCGGCCACATTTTGTGATGGCAGTAGTCCGCCAGGCCAACGCCATCCGCCGGCGAGGTAGCCATCGCCACCGGATAGGCCTGCCGCTTTTTGAAGCCCAGGTTGGGCGGGCAGAGCTGAGCGGCCCTGCCTCGCGCCTTGAGCCAGTGCATGTAAAAGAGGAGCTCTTTGGCGGTGGTCAGCGTCTCGGCTTCATCGATCGATGGTTCGAAATCAAACGCTGTATCCAGACCGGCCTCAGATTTGGTTTTGATGATGTAATCGTATAGGTCTTCGTTGAGTTTCAGACTCTGCCCGAACTTGACACCCAGCCGGAGAATTTCCGGCTCGCTGAAAGTGTATTTTCTGCCGCCGATCTCGAAAGGTTTTGAGAACTCACTGCGCAGCCATTTCTGCTCCTCGCCGGAGAAAATCTGCTGGAATTTCTCACTGACCGTGGAGTCGCTCCAGGGGTCCGGATGGCGGGAGTCGGCTTGGAGTTCGAACATGCGGGAGGTGTCCGTAGTGAACTTGGTATAGCCGACGGCGTGGCGGATGGCCGTCCTGACCATTTCAACTGACTGGGCGATTTCCTCGGCGTTGTTTCCGGAAACGATAAAGTGGTCGGCTTCGGCGTTATAGCCTTCTCTCCAGCCGGAGCGAATAGCCGCCCACAGGCCGGTATGGTAGAGATGCCGGATGGAAACCCTGGTGTGCCCGGTTGCCACAGGGTTCTCGCCGTCACGCTGCGCGAGAGCATCCTCGGTGGTCATTTCGCGAGTCGCAGAGAGCTGGACCGTGGAGGCCATGTTGACGTGGAACCTGTCCAGAATGGTCCGGTAGGCGCTGAAGACAGCGGGCAAACTGATTTCCGGATGACGATTGCCGGCGGCCACAGCAGGCTGCGAACGCTGCGGCCTGGGCAGAAACGCCCGGTCAACCTGTTCGGCGAACTTCCGGATAGATTCATGATCCTGGCTGCTAAAAGGAACGAAGCTGAGGACTACTTCTTTCCCCTCAACCTGGATGCGATCCGTGCGGACGGGTTCAGCCAGGAGTTTGCTTGCTGCCGACGAGTCCATGGCCACGTGCATCAACAGAGGCGTGGTTTTCCCTCCCGCCACGGCATCCACCGCCAGATAACAATTCGCGGCGTTCGCGGGATCCTTTGCAAGAGAACCCGCGTAGGGTTTGAAACTCGTCAGGCCGATACCCGCAATGTCTCTGGCGAGTTCCCTGCGGGATTCTGCGTCAATTGCCCTGTCCCGGGTGCGTTGAACAATTTTGGCCACTACTGCTGCGGCTTCGGTGGTATTGAACTGAGGTTCCATAGTTCTCCTGAATTAAACTTGATTTCACAATCTTACACCTTGAGTTTGCGTGGACGGTAGGTGCGTTAGCTGACAGGTTCGATTTTCCTACTCGGAATGCGCAGTACGTCCCTGTATCTGGTCAATGGCGTGGGGAAGGATCACAATGATGCTCTCGATCGATTCCCGTGCGCCACGTGGGCTGCCTGGAAGGTTCACGATCAGCTTGCGCTTGCGCATACCGGCGGTGGCGCGTGAAAGGGCTGCCCTGGGAGTGCTCTTCGCTCCTTCGGTACGCATCAACTCCGCGAGACCGGGAACTTCGGTTTCGATAACCGAGCGGGTGGCTTCCGGCGTCACGTCGCGCGGGCTGAGGCCCGTCCCGCCTGAAGTAAAAATCGCGTCGCAGTCTTCAGAATCTGTCCAGGCGATCAGGCGGTCGCGGATCTGATCGAGATCATCGGGAAGCAGTTCGAGCGAGGTTATCTCCCAGCCATGGGACTCGAGAATTTCACGGATGACAGGGCCCGACCGGTCTTCCCGCTCGCCCTTTGTGGCCAGATCGCTCAAAACCAGAATTTTCGCGCGGAATTTGTGTTCCATTCAGATCATCGAATCCACAACAGCCTGTTTCCGACAGCGCCGAGGAGACCACCTCTCACTCAGCTCGCATCCCGGTTGGCCTCGTCCAGCAGGCGGAGGCCCTCCATCATGAGGCCCTGTGTTGACATGGTTGTCGTATGTTCGCTGGAAGATTTCGTGAAGTCTACTTCCCATTCTCCGTCGCCCCACGTCAGGACTTTATAAACAGCTTCGTTTCCGGTGAGCGCGCCGCACTGGGCGTGGGTTACCTGGCCCTGGTTGAAATAGAGCTTGCACGTCTCTTTTCCGGAGCGCAGCAGGAGCGTGCAGGTTTTTCGTCCCTGTTCGAGCGACTGCATCCAGTCGATCAGGCTCATCTCGCTCAGCAGGCCGGCAGTGGTTCCTCCGCGCATCTGTAAATTCTCCAATTTCTTTCCGTACAGCCGTGCAGTGATGTGTCGAACCCGACGGGACAGTTCCTGCACGAAGAAAGGCTTGACGAGGTAATCTTCAACGCCCTCTGCCTCGGTACTGAGACGCTCGTCAATGTCCTTTTGCGCCGCCAGAAAAACAAAGGGAATTTGCGAGGTCGCGTCCTGCTTGCGCAGGCTCTCCAGCAATTCCAGCCCGTTCATCCGGGGCATGGAATAATCGGAGATGATCAGGTCCGGCTGAATCTCTGCGGCCTTTTGCAGTGCGTCGGCGCCGTCCGCAGCGGTCGTCACCTCTCCACATTTTTCGAGACTATGGTAGAGGAGCTTCAGGATGGTTGGGTTGTCATCCACCACCAGAATCTTGAATGCCGCCGGCATCAGGCCAGTCCTTTCGTTCGGGTATTAATGAGTGTAGAAACAGACGCACCTATTTTGCAGCATGAAATTCGCCGGACTTTCCGCCACTCTTGTAGAGAAGCTTTAATTCTGTAATTTCGATTTCGTGATCGACGGCCTTGCACATGTCGTAGACCGTCAACGCCGCAACGGCGGCGCCGGTCAAGGCTTCCATTTCGACGCCCGTCGACCCGATTGACCGAACCGTCGCAGTAATCGATATGCCATTCTTGCAGAACTCGGTGCGAACATCAATGTGGCTTATGAGCAGGGGATGGCAAAGCGGAATCAGGTCTGCCGTGCGCTTGGCCGCGGCAATCCCTGCCACCCGCGAAATCTCAAGCGGGTCACCTTTGGGATTGCTTCTGACCTTCTTCAGGGTCTGTGGTTTCATTTTAACCAGCACGCCAGCGACGGCCTGCCGGTGGGTTTCCGGCTTTGCGGACACGTCGACCATGCGCACCCGCCCCGCTGGGTCATAATGACTCAATGCCCTGGGCTTTGCGGCAGCTTTTTTCTTTTTCGATTCTCTTGCCATTGTTTTCTCGGGCTTTGATCTCCTAGCTTGCCATCGGCATCACATCCACCCAGTCTCCTGCAGCGGGAGAGGGTTGTTCGGCATGGACCACCAGAAAGCCATTGGCTTCCGCAACTCCCACCAGATCGCCTGAACCCTGCCAGCCGACAAGGCTCACCACGGGTTCGGTATTACGCGTATCAATCCTCGCCGGCATAAAGGTTGTCAACCCTGCTTTATGGTGTACTGATTTTTCGAGCCGTGCCCGGAGGAAGAGCGGACGCTCAAACCCGCATCCCATCAACACGCTGATGGCCGCTCGGGCAAACAGGGTGCAGGTCACAAAGCTGGACACTGGATTTCCCGGCAGTCCGAAAAAGAACTTGCCTTGCACCCGGCCGAAGACCAGGGGTTTGCCGGGCCGGATGGCGACGCCTCGAAAATAAAACTCCGCGCCCAGCTCTTCGAGGACGTCTTCAACAAAATCGTACTTCCCCATTGACACTCCGCCGCTCAGCAGCAGCATATCGGCTTCCATTGCCTTTACGATGAGATCCCGCAAAGCTTCTTTCCGGTCGGGGCCAATTCCGATTTCCCACGGAGCCGCACCCGCTGAGTCCACCACGGCCGCCAGCATGGCAGAGTTGCTGTTGCGGACCTGGTACCATTCAGGCTTGCTGCCAATCGGGACCACTTCATCTCCCGTTGGAAGGATGGCGACCCGCGGCCGGACGTATACTGCCACCTTTTCCTTGCCTACGGAAGCGAGAAGCGCCGCCTCGCCAGCCCGCAGTCGCCTGCCTTTTGGCAGGACCCGCTGTCCTTCCCGGGCCTCACTCCCTTTGTGAACGACATTCTCGAAAGACGCGATTGGCCTCTCAATCCTGATTTTGTCGCTCTGGGGGCTGGTGTGCTCAACCATCACCACAGCATCCGTGCCACTGGGCAGTGGTGCCCCGGTCATGATGGCGGCGCAATGTCCGGGCCCGATCTCTGTCTGGAAGTATTCACCGGCGCGCACCTCTCCATCCAGAGTGAGCAAAGTATCCGCGTGCGTCACGTCCTGGGAGCGCACGGCGAAGCCATCGCGTGTGGAGCGGTTAAAGGGAGGGTAATCGCGGTCGGCTTTAATGTCTTCCGCAAGGACACGGCCCCCCGCCTCGCCGAGGGAGACACTCTCCGTTGCAGGGGGCACGCCGGCAGACGTAAGCCTGGTCTCAACTTCCGCGAGCGCCTGCTCAAAGCTCAGCATCTTCGTATCTGCGGGCGTCCCTGGCTTCATCGGACTATGCTCGCCGGCGGCAAAGCTTCACCGGAATCTCGATTATTTTGAAGTAATGAGATGCACGAGCCGGCTTTCATCGCGGCGGATGGTCTGTTCGCGCTCGGGCCCCGTTGAAACCATGGCGATTTCCACTCCCACCTGATCGGAAAGGAACTGCAGGTAGTCCTTCGCTTTTTGTGGAAGCTTTGAGAAATCCTGAAGGCCAAACGTCGGCTGTTTCCAGCCGGGGAGAACGCGATAGCGGACCTTGACCTGATCGAGGATGTCGACGTCCGCCGGAAAACTCGTGAACCGTTTCCCTTCGTACTCATATTCCATGCCCACCGGAATTTCATCAAGGGTATCCAGGATATCGAGCTTAGTGATGATCATGGCGCTCAGCCCGTTCACCCTGGCTGCGTACCGTGCCGCCGGCACGTCGAACCAGCCACAGCGGCGCGGACGGCCCGTCACGGCCCCGTACTCGCCTCCCCTTGCCCGCAATTCCTCGCCGCCATCGCCATGAATTTCCGTCGGGAAAGGCCCGCTGCCCACACGCGTTGTATAAGCTTTGGAGATTCCAATGACTGTGCCGATCCGGGTTGGTCCCACGCCTGTCCCGGTTGATGCTCCACCCGCCGAGGCGTTGGATGAGGTTACGAACGGATACGTCCCGTGATCAATATCCAAAAGGGTGCCTTGTGCGCCTTCAAACAGGACGCGTTTGCCATGGTCAATGGCATCATTCAGATATCCGGAGGCGTCAACCAGCATTGGAAGCAAGGCGCGAGCCATCTCGATATATTCGCCAATCCATTCGTCGCCGCCAAAGGGAGCGCCGTCGAACAATGCCGAGGCAATTCGATCTTTTTCCGAGAGCACGGCCTTGCATTTGCGGAGGAAGGTTTCCGGGTTGCGCAGGTCGCCTGTGCGCAGTCCGCGCCGTCCTGATTTGTCTTCATAGGTGGGACCAATGCCCTTGGCCGTCGTGCCGATTTTCCCCACCCCGCGTGCCTGTTCTGCCGCCACCTCGTGGCTGCGGTGATAGGGCATGATCAGATGGGCGCGGTCGCTGATCTTCAGCCTCTCGCGAGCGTTGACGCCGTTGCTTTCGAGCCCGTTGAGTTCTTGAAGCAAAGCCTCCGCGTTGATCACGACTCCCTGGCCGATCACGGCAATTTTGCCCGGCCGCAGGACTCCCGTCGGGACCAGTTGAAGGATGTATTTCTTGCCGCCGGCAACCACCGTGTGCCCTGCATTGGCGCCGCCCTGGTAGCGGGCAACAATGTCGAAGTGTTCTGAAAGAGAGTCGACGATCTTGCCCTTGCCTTCGTCCCCCCATTGGAGGCCGACGATGGCAACGTTGGTATTTCCCTCGCTTGTTTTCATGCCTTTAGATTTCTACCTTCTTCGTCACATTCTATCCTGATTAAGAGAGCGGATGGGACACCCGACACGGATATTTCATTCCCTCCTCGGGAGCAGGGGAAGCCATTCAGGTCCTGCCTGTTGTTCCGGGTGCAACCAGGCTAGAGATTCTTGTCCAGGAGCTTGGCAAGATTGTCTTTTGATGTTGTTCCGACAATCTGCTCCTTGATTTCCCCGTTCTTGAATACCAGTAGCGTAGGAATGCTTCGGATATTGTAGCGGCTTGTGACCGACTGGTTCTCGTCCACATTCAGCTTCCCGACTTTCGCCCGGCCGGCATATTCACCGGCGACCGCTTCAACTGCAGGCGCAATCATGCGGCACGGTGCGCACCACTCGGCCCAGAAATCAACCAGCACCGGCTTATCAGACCCCAGAACTTCCTGCTCGAAATTCTGGTCGCTAAACTCCAGAATGTTACCTCCAGCCATCTGTCGAATCCTCCAGGTGAAAACGAATTTTAAGATGAAACAACTTTGGACTCTGTTCCCTGAGTCCTGCCTGCATAAAGGCTTTCATAGAGACTCGCGTATTTCCTGGCTGATTGCGTCCACGAAAAGTCTTCATGCATGCAGTTCTGTTGCAGTTTGGACCAGGCATCCCTGTCGCGGAAGGTGGCAATCGCCCGCTGAAGACACGCGAGCAGCGCAACCGGCGAGTACTGCCGAAATCTGAACCCTGTTCCCTTTTCCCCATCGAAGGGCTGAACAGTATCATCGAGTCCGCCCGTCGCCCTGACCACCGGCACTGTACCATATTTCATGCTGTAGATCTGGTTCAGCCCGCAGGGCTCATAGCGAGAGGGCATCAGGAACATGTCCGCGCCTGCCTCGATCTGGTGGGCGAGGGAGTTGTCATAGGCCACCCTCACCAGGAACTTCTCCGGATATTTCTCCGACAGAGTACGGAACAGCCCTTCGTATTCCGGCTCTCCCGTTCCGAGCGCCGCGATGTAAAGATCTTCCCGCATCAGCTCATCGGCGACCTGTGCGATCAGGTCAAATCCCTTTTGCCGGACAAACCTGGATACGATGCCCAGAACAGGGCGGTCCAGGTCTGGATTCTGTACGCCCAGTTTTTGAAGCAGTAACTTTTTGCAAATGTCCTTCGCCTTCATCTCTTCTGGGTTGTAATTTGCCGGAATCAATTTGTCTGTGGCGGGATTCCAGTCTTCGTAGTCCACACCGTTCAGAATTCCCATCAGGTGATCCGCCCGGCTTCGCAGGACGCCTTCAAGCCCGTGCCCGTACTCCTCTGTCTGGATTTCCTGGGCATACTTCTGGCTCACTGTGGAAACATAATCTGAAAAGACGATCCCGCCTTTCAGCAGATTGACCTTCCCGTAATATTCCAGGCCCTCGATTCTGAACAGGCGCTGATCGATCGAAATCTCAGCCATAATCTCGGGAGGGAAGAGCCCCTGGTAACCGATATTGTGGATCGTAAAGAGTACGGATGTATTTTTGTAAAACGGGTCTTCTGCGTAGAGACTCCGCAGGTAGACAGGGACCAGCGCCGATTGCCAGTCATGGCAGTGGATTACCGCGGGCGATTTGGATGACCGCTTGATGAATTCCAGCGCCGCCATTGAAAAGGCCGCAAAGCGCTGGGCGTTGTCGGGATAATCCTTGCCGTTCGCCATGTAGAGCTGATCGCGGTCAAACAATTCCGGACAATCCATCAGATAGGTCCGTACGCCGTCTGAGGAACTGGCAATCTGGATGGAGGCAAATTTGAAGCCGCCGGAAAGCGGAGCCGTAACACTGCCCGCGTCCGTTAGCAGGGCTCCTGGTTTTGTCATTTTGTAGCGTGGGATAAACACCTCAACTTCATATCCCAGGGAGGCCACCGCCTTGGGCAAGGCGCCCACCACGTCGGCCAGGCCCCCGGTTTTCGAGTAGGGCACACTCTCAGACGCTACAAAAACTATTTTCATGGGGATGATCCACTGACTCTGCTACATATACTTAATAGGCTAAATTAGAGGATGGAGTCTGCAAAGTCAAGGTTCTGGCTTCAGACCCCACGGGAATGAACGGACCGGATTTTAAGGGAGCCAAACCGCTGTGTTGCTGGTTTCTTATGGTTAAACGCCGACGGCCAAAGCTGGGACAGCACTTTCTGTCTGACCCTCGTTATTGTTCGCGCGTGGCTGATGCTCTAGATCTGCGTCCTGATGACTTCGTCATCGAAATTGGCCCGGGGCGCGGCGCCGTGACAGGATTGCTGGCCTCGCACACGCGCAGCGTGGTGGCCATCGAGCTCGATTCTGACCTGGTGGAAGAGCTTTGTGAGAAATTCCATCAGACGCCCAACGTGGAAATCATTCACGGTGACGTTCTCCTGACGGACCTTGGTGAGATTTGCCGCCGCCACAACATGGAGCGGTGCTACGTTTTCGGCAACCTTCCTTACTACATTACTTCGCCGATTATTCATCATGTGCTGGGATTCGCCACGCAGGTTCGAGCCATGGGGTTGTTGGTTCAGCGCGAGGTCGCCGACCGGCTGGTCGCACAGCCCGGTTCGCGCGATTACGGTTATCTGACGGTCTTCACCAGGCTTTATTCTTCGCCTCGGGTAGTTCTCCAAATCCCGCCCGGGGCTTTCTCTCCGCCGCCCAAAGTCCACTCAGCCTTTGTCAGGTTTGAGATGCAACCGGGCAGGCGAGAAGGGAGCCTGAAGGATGAGCAAAAGTTCCTGCGGTTCCTGAAGCAGTCTTTTATACACAAGCGCAAGAAGCTTCTGAATTGTCTTGCCCCGGCGCATTCGCGGCCGAGGGTTGAAGCGGAACTTAACCGGCTCGGATTGTCCCCGCAAGTGCGCGCTGAAGGGCTTTCACTTGAACAGTTTATTGCGCTCTTTTCGGGCCTTCGCGAAGGCGCTGAGTAGCGACGGGCGTGCGAAGTCCCGGCATTCAGATGTCGACCAACCGGGTTTCCCGGAGCTATGATAAGATTTCTGCGTAATTAAGGAGGAACGAACATCTCAAACTCTGATAACAAGTTACGAGCGATTCCCCTTGGAGGCCTCGGCGAGTTCGGCATGAACATGATGGTCTTCGAGTATGGAGACCATGCCGTTGTAGTGGATTGCGGCGTGATGTTTCCGGACTCGGAACTGCCTGGTGTCGATATCATCATTCCCGACTTTACTTACCTCCGCCAGAACCAGGATCGCATCCGGGCCATTCTTCTCACGCACGGCCACGAGGACCACATCGGAGCGTTGCCTTACCTGCTGGATGAGATCGATGCACCGGTTTACGGGACTTCATTTACTCTGGCGCTTGCAAAGGCAAAGCTGGTGGAGCACGGCTTGGAAGAAAGCGTTGAAACGCGTGAGATGAAGCCCGCCTCGCCCTTTGATGTTGGGCCGTTCCACGTGGAGTTCATCCATCTCACCCACAGCATTATTGAAGCGGGCGCGCTGGCCATTACCACGCCGGCCGGGACCATTATTCACACAGGTGACTTCAAGTTTGACCCCACACCGATGGACGGGCGCCAAAGCGACCTGCACACGCTGGCGGATTACGGGCGAAAAGGGGTTCTGGCGCTGTTCTCAGACTCCACCAACGTCGAGCGTCCTGGCATCACGCCTTCTGAACGCGCCGTTCGTGAGCGGCTTTCTGAAATTATGACGGCTGCCAAAGGACGCGTTCTGATCACCTGTTTTTCAACTTCGGTCCACCGTCTGCAAATTGTGGCAGACCTTGCCCATGAACGTGGACGCCGCCTCTGTTTTTTGGGCCGCAGCATGCTCCAGATCTCGGAGATTGCCCAGCAAATGGGGAAACTCCGCATTCCTCCGGGTTTGCTCGTAGAGCAGCAGGAACTCAAGAATTTGCCGCGGTCTGAGGTTGTCCTGGTACTCACCGGCAGCCAGGGGCAACCCATGGCTGCGCTTCCTCGGGTCGCCGTCAATCGCCACCGCTGGGCATCGGTTGAGCCGGGTGATGAAGTTGTGATTTCCGCCCGCGTCATTCCAGGAAACGAAAAGTCCATCTTCCGCATGATCGATCATCTCTACCGCCGCGGGGCGCATATTCATTATGATGACGGAAGCCAGCCGCCTGTTCATGTTTCCGGGCATGGCAGTGCGGAGGAGGCGAATCTGATGCTGAGCCTGGTTCGGCCACGCTTTTTTGTGCCCGTCCATGGCGAATATCGCCAGCTTTTCCAGCATACGGAAGCGGCCAAGAGGGTGGGAATACCATCCGAGAACGTTTTTCTGCTTGAAAGCGGCGATGTGCTGGAATTTGATGGCCACAGAGCAGAGAAGGTTGATCGTGTTCCGGTGGGCCGCGTCTGCATTGATGTCGGGACGCTGGACGAGGTGGGCGATGTCATCCTGAAAGAAAGGCGCCACATCTCAGCAGACGGCATCGTGATTCCTATTCTGGCAATTAACGAGCACACCGGCAAGCTTGAGGTTCCTCCGGAAATCGTTTCGCGCGGCTTTATTCCGATGGACGAGGCGCAGGACCTGGTGGAGAGTGCCCGGCAGGTGATCTTCAAGACCATTGAGGTCTCCAATGCCGAAGAGATCGCTGATTGGGGCGTTATTAAGGAGAAGATTCGTACCGCTTTGCGCCGCCATTTCGATCAGGAAACCGGTAAGCGTCCCATGGTTCTGCCCGTCGTTCTGGAAGTCTGAGCCTGGAATCACACAATTGTGCCGCGCCTTGGGTTTATTACGGGGACCCAACCGGCAGGAATATTCGTTGTTTCCGTATTGAATCGGGCATGGTAGTATTTCTGAACGGATGGGGACTGCGCCACCACGTCCTGTTCCATGCCCGAGGCATGGCAAAAACATTCCTAAAGCCACGCACCTGCGGCGGGGAGGGCGACCGTGGGGAGTGAGTTTTCCCGGAGAGAATTCGGCGCATGCCAACCTCCTCTTCAACTGCTAAAAAGGACCTTGCCAGGAAGTCTTCCGCCAACTCGCTGAGGGGGTCGGAGCGCCTTGCTGAATTGGTGGGCTTTCTGATGTTGATCCTGGGCCTGCTGGTTCTGTGCAGTCTTGTCTCCTATTTTCCCCGCGATCCTTCCCTGGACACCAGTGGCCAGGCCGCCGCAGTCATCCACAACTGGATTGGGCTGGTTGGAGCTTATGGTGCCGATCTTCTTGAGCAATTGCTGGGTTGGTCGGCTTATGTCATTCCGGTTTCTCTTTTTGTTGTGGGCATCAGATTGATTCGGAGAAGGCCCCTGGTGGCTCCCCGATCCAAATTGTTTGGGCTGGTGTTGCTGATGTTGTCCCTGGGTGCCTTGCTGCATCTGTTTCCATATACTCCGCAGATCGACGGCGTGATTCACGGAAGCGGCCTTTTGGGATTTCTGGTGGCCATCGGTTTGGTCAATGTCTTGAATCCACTGGGTGCCGCAATTGTGGCCGGCACCCTGTTTTTGACCTCTCTGTTTCTTGTCACGCGTTTTTCATTTTCAGCCTTGCTGGCAATCCTTCAAAGGCGATTTGCATTTGTGGGAAGGCTGGTCGCCCGTTGGCAGGATTGGCGCGAAAGCCGCCGGGCAGAGCGTTTGCGGCGGCAGATTGAACGTACAAAGGCTGCGGGCAGGCAGCCAGTGGTGATGCAACAGGCGAGCCAGCTCTCGCCCCGCACGGAAACGAAAAATGAGGCTCCCAGGATCACAGGCAACCAGTCCGCTCCGCCGGTGACCAAAGGTCTCGGTACGCTGAGTCCTGAAATTGTCGAACGCACTCCGGAAACTCAAGCACCCATGGCCGAGGAAGAGGTCCCCCAACCCCCCCGGTCTTCCGGCAAGAACCGCGGCCGTTATAAGCTGCCCAGCACCGCGCTGTTGCGGTCGCCTGACGCTGAAGAGCGAATCGATGAGAACGAGCTGAAAGAGCGCGCGCTCAGGCTGACGGAGAAATTTGCTGAGTTTGGGGTTACGGGGGCGGTTACGCAGATTCATCCCGGCCCGGTGGTCACCACTTACGAATTCAAGCCGGAAGCAGGCATCAAGTACAGCCGCATCGTTAACCTGGCCGACGATCTTTGCCTTGCACTGAAAGCCGAATCCATCCTGATTGAGAGGATTCCGGGCAAATCTACCGTCGGCATCGAGGTTCCCAACGCGCGCCGCGAAACCATCCAACTGCGCGAAACGATCGAGTCAAATGAATTCAACGGGCACAAGTCCAAACTGGTACTTTCTCTGGGGAAAGACATCACCGGGAAGATCCGGGTTGCTGACCTCGCGCAGATGCCTCACCTGTTGATTGCGGGATCGACCGGCACCGGCAAGAGCGTGGCCATCAATTCCTTCATCGTCTCAATCCTTTACAAGTCGACGCCTGATGAGGTCAAGGTGATTCTGATTGACCCCAAGCGGCTGGAACTGAATCTTTATGACGGCATTCCTCATCTGTTCACGCCCATTGTGACGGAGCCCAAGCAGGCTGCCAATGTTCTGCGCCGGGCCACGATGGAGATGGAGCGTCGATTGAAATTGCTGGCAGAGCAGGGTGTGCGGAACATTGAGCAATACAACAAGCTGTTCGAGAAAACCTCGTCGTTGGACCTTTTTGACACCGATCCGGAACGAAACCGGCCCTTGCCTTACCTGATGATCGTCATCGACGAACTTGCGGATCTGATGATGGTCGAGCCGCAGGGCGTCGAAGAATCCATTACGCGCCTGGCCCAGATGGCACGCGCGGTGGGCATCCATCTGATACTTTCAACCCAGCGGCCCTCGGTTGACGTGATCACCGGATTGATTAAGGCGAACCTGCCTTCGCGCGTCGCTTTCCGGGTGGCCTCGAAGGTGGACTCCAGGACCATTCTGGACTCCAACGGGGCGGAAGCTCTGCTGGGGCGCGGCGACATGCTTTTCCTGCCGCCGGGGACGGCGCGCCTCGTCCGGATGCACGGCGCCCTGGTCACCGAAAAGGAAATCGACAGGGTCGTCGACTGGTGCAAGCAGCAGCGCGAGCCTGAATACAACGAAGAATTCCTCAAGCCCGTCCGGGACAAGGATGACCGCAGCATTGATCCGGACGACGACACCGATGCCTCGGAAATCGATGCCGTCTACGAAGATGCTGTTCGTGTGGTGGTCGAATCCGGCAAAGCTTCCACCTCGCTTTTGCAGCGCCGCCTGCGCCTGGGATATGGACGAGCTGCCCGACTGCTTGACCTGATGGAGCGTGACGGGATTATCAGCCCTCCGGACGGATCCAAACCCCGCGAAGTCTTGAAGCGCCCGGACTGGGTGCGGGAAATCGACGAACCCCTGCGATAGCCTGCTGTGACTGCAGGCGAACCACCTCCATCAATTTACCGGGCTGGATTCAAGGGACTGTCGTCCCTGCCGCAGCCGGTCGCCCTTTCCTTGCAGGACAAGCGCGGCACCCTCTTCTGAAGCTTGTCCCCTCCCGAGTGAGTTCTAGAAATCAATCAGGCTCCTGGGAGGGAACGCGGCCCGGATGGCATTGAGAATGGCAAAAACATCGATGACCTCCTGGCAGATTGCTCCGGCAACTGGCGGCAGATAGCCTGCGGCGGCAAAAAACATTCCCACAATGCTCAAAGCCATTCCGCCCAGAGCGCTCTGGAGGGCGATGGCCCGCATCCGCCTGGCGATGTGGAAAAATTCATCCACTTTCTCCAGAGATGTGTCCATGATCACGGCACCCGCCGATTCCGCGGTAATGTCACTGTGATGTCCAAACGCTACGCCGATCGAGGCCGTCATCAGGGCGGGCGCGTCGTTAATGCCATCACCCAGGAAAAGCGTTTTGGCTTCCCGGGTAGCCTGACGGACAATTTCCACTTTTTCTTCCGGGCTTTGAGAGGCGTAGACCTCTTTCACGCCAACCAGGTCTGCCAGATATTTCACTTCACTTTCGCGGTCGCCTGAAACCAGCATCAGCTTGTCGAAACCGTGCTTCCTGCCCAGATGCTGCACAAAGGATTTGCTTTCTTTCCGGGGCGCATCATGGAAAATGTAGGTTGCGGCGTAAGCGCCGTCGATGGCAATTTCGCACGACAGCCCAGCCGTCACCGGAGGTAGAGATGTTTCAGGCGTTGCAAACTCTTTGATCAACGCCGCGCGGTTGGTGATGCGAATCGACCTGCCCTCCACGATGCCCTGGAGACCGCGACCGGGGGTTTCGCTGATCTTGGCGGCGTGAATGAGGCTCAAGTTTGCATCCCGCGCGGCATGGAGTATGGCCCTGGCCAGGGGATGTTTGGAGTATTGTTCGACGCTCGCAACCAGCCGCAAAACCTCCATCTGGTCAAACCCGGGGGCAACGATTTGCTTTGTCAGGTGCGGCTGGCCGTAAGTGAGCGTCCCGGTCTTGTCAAAAATGATGGTTCGGCAGGTATCGAGTTGCTCCAGGACCGAGGGGTCTTTGACAACGATTCCGCGGCGGGCAGCCAGCGAGATGGAGCCGATGATGCTGACCGGAATGGCGATGAGCAGCGGGCACGGCGTCGCGATCACCAGGACGGCAAGAAAACGCACGGCTTCTCCACTGTAGGCCCACGCGATCACCGCCAGCGCCACGGCGATGGGCGTATAGTATGCGCCCAACTGATCTCCCATCCTTCGAATGCGAGGCCGGTTTTCCTGCGCTGTTTTCATCACCTCCATGATCCGGGCATAGCGGGAGTCGACGGCCAGTTTTTCCGCCTGGATGGTCAGGGCTGATTCGCCGTTGATGGCGCCCGAGAGGACCCGTGCCCCGGGCGTCTTCGAGATTTCAAAGGGCTCACCGGTCAGGTACGATTCATCCATAATGCCTTCGCCGGCGATCACAACGCCGTCAACCGGGCAGATTTCATGCGGAAAGACTGTCAACGTGTCGCCGATCCTGATTTCGTCCAGTGGGATATCAGTGATGGTGGTGTCGTGTTTGCGGTGCGCGATGCTGGGCATACGTTTGGCGAGCGCCTCCAGGACCGATGATGCGCTGCGGACGGCATAAGCCTCCAGAACGTTGCCGCCGGAAAGCATCAGAACTACCAGCGTGCCGGCAAGATATTCACCCAGAATGACGGAGACCACAATCGAGATGCCGGCCAGCAGGTCGGATCCGAATTCCCTTCGAAAAACCTTGAGAACCAGCCCATAGACGAGTGGTGCTCCTCCCAGAACCAGGGCCGCGAACAGGGGAAGATCGTAAGTGAGCTGCGACGATTTCAGGAGAAACCGCAGGACTAAATGGAAGGCGATCCCCGCAATAGCGACGACAGCTACAGCGTTCTCAGTTGAAACGTGACACTTTTTGCCGCCCTGCGCGCGCTTATTGGAATTTGAGCTTCTCACTTTGTCCCTGCCTCATATCCTGGGGTCTGGGCTCTTTCTTCCCCAATCCTTCATAAGTTCCCATCGGGTGAAACGGCCGGCTCCGGAAGGTTTTTTAAGTTTAACGGCATGTAAATGTGACGTCTCTTAATTATTTTACATCTAAGCAGATAGAGAAAATGCAGGGGAGGCTTTCCTTGACCTGGAGGGTGGCGTAAAATAAGATAAATGGTTTTGCCCGTTTGTGGCGTACCTGGCTTGTGCTGGGTTCTGTGGGCAAGTACTGTGAATGCACGAGTGGCAGACGGGAAAGTAGATGTTTGAAAATCTTCAAGATAAGTTCCAGCAGGCGTTCAAGAACCTTCGCGGAAGAGGAACGCTCACGCCGGAGGCGGTTGACGAGACGCTGCGTGAAGTTCGCATGGCGCTGTTGGAAGCCGACGTCAACTTCAATGTAGTTAAGGCATTGCTCGAAAGGGTGCGCGTTCGCGCGCTGGGCGAAGAGATTGGGGCGACGTTTACGCCGGCGCAGGAAGTGGTGCGCATCGTACGCGACGAACTGGTTGACATCCTTGGCCGCGACGCTTCGCTGCTGACTTTTTCCAAAGACTACCCTACGGTCCTTCTGATGGTGGGGCTGCAGGGTTCCGGGAAGACCACGACTTCCGGCAAGCTGGCGCTCTGGCTCAGCAAGAAAAAGAAGCGTCCCATGCTGGTTTCGGTAGACGTCTACCGCCCGGCGGCGCGGGAGCAGTTGGCGGTGATTGCCCAGGCGATCGGAATTCCCTGTTTTGCGGGTGAAGGCATCGATTCGCCCGTTGAGCTGGCCCAGGCGGCGAAAAAAGACGCCGCCGACCGCGGGCATGACGTGCTGATTGTGGATACGGCCGGCCGTCTGCACATTGACGAGCCGCTGATGAAGGAAGTCACCGAGTTGCGCTCCACCCTGCGCCCCAGCGAGGTTCTGCTGGTGGCCGACTCCATGGTGGGGCAGGATGCGGTAAAAAGCGCTCAGGAATTCCATGAGAGGCTGGGCGCCACAGGTGTCATCCTCACCAAGCTTGACGGCGATGCACGGGGAGGCGCCGCGCTCAGCATCCGCCACGTGACAGGCCAGCCTGTCAAGTTCATCGGCGTGGGCGAAAAGTATGACGCCCTCGAAGTTTTTTACCCGGACCGGATTGTTTCCCGCATTCTGGGAATGGGCGACATCCTTTCGCTGATTGAGAGAGCGGAAGAAAAGATTGACAAGAAGAAAGCGCTGGAAGTTCATCAGAAGCTTCAAACCAACTCTTTTACGCTTTCAGACTTTCGCGACCAGTTGGCGCAGATGCGTTCTCTGGGGCCGCTGGACCAGATGCTGGGCATGCTGCCCAAGGTGGGCATGCTGAAGAATATCGGCAAGGTCCAGGTGGATGAAAAGGAAATCGTCAGGATTGAGGCCATCATCAACTCCATGACGGAGAAGGAGCGGCGCCGCCACGACATCATCAACGGTAAGCGTCGCAAGAGGATTGCCCGCGGCAGCGGAACCACTGTCCAGCAGGTCAACCAGGTGCTCAAGCAGTACGTCCAGATGCGCAAGATGATGAAATCCATGAGCACTAGCATGTTGGGAAAAAAGATGAGCCGCATGAAGTTGCCGGCCGGCATGGGAGGCCTGGGCTCTTAGGTTCAGGGTTGCCATCCCCGAAAGGTAAGGATGGCGCTTGAAAGTTTTGTTATTGTTATTGAGTAGAATGGTTTGGCAGGGGCGATGAATCCCTTCCGAACGTTCAATCTGGTTTGCAGGGAGGAAGATTGTTAAGAATACGGTTGGCTCGGACAGGAGCTAACAAAAAACCGAGTTACAGGGTTGTTGTGATTGAGCAGGATCGGCCACGTGATGGTGGGTTTGTGGAGATTGTCGGACATTATAACCCGCGGAGGGATCCTGTGGAATTGGTTTTGAAACAAGACCGTGTGGATTACTGGCTGGGTAAAGGCGCGCAGCCGTCCGAGACCGTTCGGAGCCTTCTGAAGAAGTCCGCATCAGCTTAGGCAGAAGGTCTATCCGTTTCGCCTCACCGTGGCACAGGGTCCACCATTTGGGTTTCTCAAGTACGCTTTCTTCAGAGCTCTAGCTAAACTCAGTTCGGCAGGAGGGACCAAGTGGAAATGAAGAATCTCATAGAGGCGATTGCTAAGGCGCTTGTGGATAATCCCGACCAGGTTACTGTCCGGCCGGTGGAAGGAGAGCAGATTACGGTTCTGGAGCTTCGAGTTCACCCTTCGGACCTTGGGAAAGTGATTGGCAAACAGGGAAGAACAGCCCGGTCGATTCGGACCATCCTTGGGGCCGCCGGGATGAAACTCAAGAAGCGTTTTACCCTTGAGATCCTGGAATAAAGTGGGTACGGGTGCTTCTGGCAAGCATCAGGATGAAGCGGCGGGCTCCGCTTCGCACCGGCAGGCTGAACAAGGGGCAAACACTGCCGAAGCTGACGGCGGGATGCAGGGGTTTATTGCCATTGCACGGGTTCTGCGTCCGCAGGGGCGCAAAGGGGAAGTGTTGGCGGAAATTCTCACCGATTTCCCCTCCCGTTTCGAAAGCCTTCAAAGGGCATTTCTTGAAGACCCCGGCCGCCAGCCCCGAGCGGTGACTGTAGAGCATGCCTGGCTGCACAAGGGGAAGGTGGTTCTCAAGTTTGCCGATGCCGGTTCCATTGATGATGCCGAATCATTGAGAGGGCGGCTGGTTCTGGTTCCCGAGCAGGAGAGGGTTGCGCTTTCCGCCCACCAGTATTACCTCTCGGACCTGATAGGCTGCCAGGTGGTTGCAGAAACTGCAGGAACGAGAACGCCCCTGGGAATTGTCACGGAAGTTGAACGCACCGGCGGAGCGGACCTGCTTCATGTTGCGGATGAGTCCGGGGAAGTTCTCAT
>Ga0102953_1000220_pt1 | contig 40982 bp, 38 predicted proteins | sample SalPon2A_C_D2_MG_FD_78509 | JGI IMG/M metagenome (GOLD analysis project Ga0102953, IMG submission 78509) | Soil microbial communities from South San Francisco under conditions of wetland restoration - Salt Pond MetaG R2A_C_D2_MG | ecosystem: Environmental > Terrestrial > Soil > Wetlands | place... | reverse complement strand
TTCAACGGCGGGCAGTGGGCGCCGGCCGGCACCGCAGGGTTCTCCCCGGGCAAGGCCCGCTACATTTCACTGGCCGTCGCCGGCGACGGCATCCCCTATGTCGGCTACCAGGACATGCACGATATACATATGGGCCTCGCGGTGCAGGCTTACCCCGGCAAGGCGTGGCAGCCGATCGGCAGCGCCGGGTTCTCGGCGGGCACCGCCCTGTTCGTCAGCCTGGCCCTGGCCCCCGACGGCACGCCCTATGTTGCTTACGAGGACGGCGGCCGTGAGCACCCCGCCTCCGTGAAGCGATACCGCGATCACCGCTGGGAATTCGTAGGCGACGACTGGTTCACCCGCGGTGAAGCCGAATTCGACAGGCTCGCATTCGACTCCCACGGGACTCCGTATCTCGCCTACCAGGACGAAATCCACGGCGGCGCAAGCGTCATGAGATTCGACGGCAAGCAGTGGCGAACCGTTGGCCGGCCCGGCATGTCGAAGGGCGAAGCCAGCGGCCTGTCTTTCGTTATTTCCCCCCGGGGGCACGCCTACATTGCCTATCACGACGAAGGAGACGAGGACAGGGTCACGGTAAAAACCCTGCGGGACAATCGCTGGATCAGCGTCGGCGAGACCCCACTCACGGAAGGCGAAGAAGAAGACCGGGATTAATTGGCTCCACGGCCGGGATCCAGAGACCACCGCCTGACAGGGGCCTTGCCGCGCGTCCCCGGCATCCATGCCGCGTGGCCGCTGCCGCCCGGGCATGCCGCCGACAGGCCATACCGGCATAAGCATTGCACTGAGCGCCAGTTCGTGCTTTACTTTCATACGTTTGATTGGTTCGCGTGCCGCGGCGCGGCGCGTATTTGCCCATAGTGGAGGATGGCGCCATGCTGAAACGGATTCCCCTGGTTCTTATCGCCTCGCTTGCCCTGCTCGCCGGTTGCGGGGTTAAAAGCGACAACCCACCGCCCAGCCCGAACCCGAATGCGGGTTTCCATGCCAACTTCTACCTCTCGACCACCGGATACCAGTTGCCATTCCCGAATGATCTGTACTTCAGCGGATCGGCCGATGGCACCGTCAATATCCAGGGCCTTCCCGACCCCACCGATTATTCCAACCCCCTGGTCGCGATAAACGCCCTTGACGGATTTTCCAGCACGGCACCCATCACCGAGCAGTTCAGCAAGCCGCTCGACCCGAGCACCCTCTCAGGCAACGTCTACGTGTTCTCGGTCACCACCGACCCCCAGTTGGGCTACGCAGTCACCGGGGTCAACGGACTGCTCACGGAGGGCACGGACTATACGTTGAGCGTCTCGGCCGCGGATCCCTCGGTACTCGAAATCACACCCACCGGCACCCTCGGCGCGAACCAGTCCTTCATGGTGGTTACCACCACCGGAATCCAGGACACGGATGGCGCCCCGGTCGAAGCCTCGAGCCAGTTTGCCGAGCTGAAACAGGACATTGCCGCCGGCACTACGCCGTCGGACCCGACGCTGGCACAGGTCGAGCCCCTGTTTGCCGCCATGCTCGGCGCGACACAGCAGGCCATCGGGCTTGATCCCGCGAACGTGAGCATGATCTGGACGCTGTCGACCCAATCCGAAGGCGACGTGCTTGCCACGACCGCCGCAAGCGCCACGGCCGGGGCAATCGCCTTCCAGGACCTGGGCGAGACCACCAGCGGCATCAATCCCCAACTCCAGGGCTACGCCGAAGTGTTCGTGGGCAAACTCACGCTGCCCTACTACTCCGGCATCCCCACCGCCGGCGATCCGTCGCCCGCACTCACCGACTTCTGGACCGGCCAGGGCGGCAGCTTCCTCACCCGCTACAACACCAGGGCCGTACCGACCGGCACCGTGTCCGTGCCGGTGATCATGACCATCCCCGCCCAGGGCTCGCCCTACTTCCAACAGGGCGGCACATACCCGGCCAGCGGCTGGCCGGTGGCGATCTTCCAGCACGGCATTACCCGCGACCGGCTGGACGACCTGGCCGTGGCCGACACCTACGCGCAGTTCGGCATCGCCACCATCGCCATCGACCTGCCGCTGCACGGCGTGACCGATAAGACCAACCCGTTCTACCGGAACCAGCTCGTGGCCCAGACCGACCCGAACCTGGTCACCGGCGAACGCACCTTCGACCTGCCCACCGGACTGATGACGAACCCGCCAACACCGGGCACCTCGATCGCGCCCTCAGGCAGCTATTTCATCAACCTCGGCTACCTGCTCACCAGCCGCGACAACCTGCGTGAATCGGTCGCCGACCTGCTGCACCTGACCGAGACGCTGCCGAACGCGCAGTTCACGACCCTCAGTGGCGGCGCCCCGGCCAGCGAAAAATTCAATGCCATGGCCACCTATTACTCCAGCCTCTCGCTGGGGGCCATCGTCGGCATTCCCTACCTGGCGGAAGTGCCGAATATTCCGGGCTACGGCACGAACATCGACGTCCAGTCGGCCACCTTGTCGGAGCCGGGCGGCAAGATCGCCTACCTGCTGGAAACCTCGCCGACCTTCGGTCCGGAAATCCAGCAAGGCCTGGCACAGGAAGGACTGACACCGGGATCGCTGGCCTACGAGTACTTTTTCCAGTGGGCGCAGACCGTGGTCGATTCCGGCGACCCGCTCAACTATTCCAGTGCCGCCGCCAATAATGTGCCGATCAACATGACCGAGGTGGTAGGCGATGCGAGCCATCCGCCCGACCAGGTCGTTCCCAACTGGACGGAGGACCTGCTGATCAACGCCATGGGCCTGACCCAGTACGGCCAGACCACCATCGATACCAACGGCATCCGCGGCGTGGTGAAATTCACCGCCGGAAGTCATGGTTCGATTATCGATCCAAGCTCCGATGCCAACGTCACCAGCCAGATGCAGCTTGAAATGGGCGTGTTCGCTGCAGGCTGCCTGCCCGGCGTTCCCGGATGCCCGAGCACGGGCGGCCCGCCGAATGGACAGACCATGGACATCGCATTCCCGAGCGTGGTGCAACAACCCTGAGCGACCACACGCAACATGGCGGGCAGCACAAGCTGCCCGCCTTTTTCATGGGTGGCCTCGACAACTAGCCCACGCCGAGTACCGGACAGCGGCGGCCTGCTAGGATATCGGCACTGCCCGTCCACCCCGCCACAATGCCTTCACGACTCTTTGATCGTCTGCGCGCCCGACTGAAGTCGACCCGGCCACTGGTGGCCGACGATGAAGTATTCGACGCCGAGACGCTGGAAACACGCCTGCTGATGGCCGATGTCGGGATTGCGGCAAGCACCGAAATAGTGGCCGCCGCCGAACGCGCGGCACGCGACGGCAAACTCGTCGCGAGTGCAGTACGCGCGCAACTGGAAATCCTGTTGAGCCCCGCCGCCAAAACCCTGGAGATCGATCCTGCCGCGCGGCCGTTCGTGATCCTGGTCACCGGCGTCAACGGCAGCGGGAAAACCACAACCATCGCAAAACTCGCCCACCGTCTCCGCGCCTCGGGACACAGCGTGATGCTTGCCGCCTGCGATACGTTCCGCGCCGCAGCGGTCGAGCAATTGCAACACTGGGGCGAACGCGAAGGCGTGCCGGTCGTGGCCCAGGGCGCCGGTGCCGACCCCGCCGCCGTGGCCTTCGATGCCTGGCAGGCGGCCCATGCCCGCGGCATCGACGTGCTGATTGTCGATACCGCCGGGCGCCTGCATACGCAGGATCACCTCATGGCCGAACTGGGCAAACTGCGCCGGGTGCTCGCCCGCCACGACCCGTCCGCACCGCACGAAACCCTGCTGGTGCTCGACGGCCATACCGGGCAGAATGCGCTCATGCAGGCGCGTGAGTTCACCTCGGCAATCGGCACCACCGGGCTGGTCATCACCAAGCTCGACGGCAGCGCCAAGGGCGGTGCCGTGGTGGCCATCACCCGGGAACTCGGGCTGCCGGTGCGCTTCATCGGCCTCGGCGAAAGCATCGAGGACCTGGAACCGTTCAATGCCGCCGACTTCGCTGCCGCCCTGGTGGGAGACGCGGCATGATCCGCTTCGTCAACGTGAGCAAGCGCTACGCCGGGGGGCACGAGGCGCTCAACAACGTCGATTTCGAGCTCGAGGCCGGGGATATGGCTTTCCTGACCGGGCATTCCGGGGCCGGCAAATCCACCCTGCTCAAGCTGATCGCCCTGCTCGAGCGCCCGACCCGCGGCCAGATCTTTTTCGGCAAGCGCAACCTCGCACACCTGCCGCGCTGGCGCATTCCCTATCATCGCCGCCACGTCGGGGTGGTCTTCCAGGACCACAAGCTGCTGACCGACCGCACCGTGTTCGACAACGTGGCCCTGCCCCTGGTGGTCGCCGGCTATTCACACCGCGAAATCGGCCGCCGCGTCCGCGCGGCCCTCGATCAGGTGGACCTGCTCGAGCGCGAACGCGCCCGCCCGCTGGAACTGTCCTCCGGCGAGCAGCAACGCGTCGGCATCGCGCGCGCGGTTTCGACCCGGCCGCCGCTGCTGATCGCCGACGAGCCCACCGGCAACCTCGATCCGGAACTCTCGCTCGACATCATGCGTCTTTTCGAACGCTTCAATTCCGTGGGCGTGACCGTACTCATCGCCAGCCACGACCACGCCTTGATCTCGCAACTCGGCCACCGCGTGCTCTCCCTGGACCATGGTGAACTGACCGCACCGCGGCTGGTGACCACCCATGGCTGATACACCGGGTTATCTGCAGTCGCATCGCCTGCGGGCCCGGCTGCGGGCGCTGCCCACGCAGCACGGGCATGCGGCCTTTTCCAGCCTCGGCCGCCTGTGGCGCGGACGCGGCGCCAGCCTCATGAGCATCGGCGTGGCCGCGATTGCGCTGGCCCTGCCCCTGGGGCTCGCGGTGCTGGTCCACAATGCCAGCGGCCTGACCGGCATTTCCCGGGGCTCGGCACGCATTTCCGTGTTCATCGAACCCGCGGCTGACAACGCCGCGCTCGATTCCGCGAGGCAAGCCGCAACCGTCCTGCCCGGCGTGCTGTCGGTGCAGACCATCACCCCCGAACAGGCACTGTCCGAATTCAAGCATCTGGCGGCCTTTCACCAGGCCCTCGATGCGTTGGACAGCAATCCGCTGCCCCCGGTGCTGGTGGTGACACCCAGTGATCCGCAGCTGGGCTCCGTGCAGAAACTCGCCGATCAATTGCGCAAACTCCCCAACGTGGACAAGGTGGTCACCGACAGTACCTGGATTGCCCGTCTCGACGCCATGCTCTCGATCGCGCGTCGGGCCGTATGGGTACTCGGTGCGTTGCTCGCGCTCGCCGTGCTGATGGTGATCGGCAACACCATACGGCTGGAGATCCAGAACCGGCGCACCGAGGTGGAAGTCCAGAAACTGGTGGGCGCCACCAATGCTTTCGTGCGCCGGCCGTTTCTCTACGGCGGGCTGTGGTACGGCGCCTGCGGCGGATTCGCCGGATGGATCCTGGTCGAAATAGCCCTCGCCCTGCTGGCCGCCCCGGTGGCCCGCCTGACCCATCTCTACGCCAGCACGGCCGGGCTCGACGGTCCCGGATTCACGGGACTGCTCGCCATGATCGTGATCGGTGCCGGACTCGGTTGGCTGGGCGCCATCCTCGCCGTCGGCCGCCATTTGCGGGCCATCGAACCCACTTAGGGCCGGATCCGACAGCTGGAGGGGCCAAAACTTGATTTCCGGTCCCTCGCCCCAATGAATGACTCATGAACCGTGCTTCGGCGGGAACCTCTGCGCCCCTTGGCAGTCCAACCAACCGAGTGCTAAAATCATACGGCTACGGAGGTATTTCATGTCCCAGGCACTGGCCGCCATCAACCGCAATCTCGCGCTGTCGCCCACCGGCGGCGTCGAGGCCTACATGGCTGCGGTACGCCAGATTCCGATCCTCACCCCCGCGGAGGAGCAGGCGCTCGCGCATCGTTTCCGCGACGAGGGCGACGTGGAAGCAGCCCGTGAACTGGTGCTGTCCCATCTGCGCTTCGTGGTGCACGTGGCGCGCGGCTATCGCGGCTACGGCCTGCCGCTCGGCGACCTGATCCAGGAAGGCAACGTGGGCCTGATGAAGGCGGTCAAGCGCTTCGACCCCGAGGTCGGCGTGCGCCTGATTTCCTTTGCCGTGCACTGGATCCGCTCCGAAATTCACGAATTCATCCTGCGCAACTGGCGCATCGTCAAGGTGGCGACCACCAAGGCACAGCGCAAGCTGTTCTTCAATCTGCGCGGATCCAAGAAACGGCTCGGCTGGCTCAGCCGGACCGAAGTGGATGCCGTTGCCGCGGACCTGGGCGTGCCCGCCCGCGAAGTGGTGGAAATGGAATCGCGCCTGGCCGGACAGGACGTCGGCTTCGACGCACCGGTCGATGCCGACGACGAGGATGCCGCCGCCTTTGCGCCCGCCGCCTACCTTGAAGCGCCGACCGAAAGCGACCCGGCCGTCGTGTTCGAGGAGACCACGACCGCGGCCGACGGGCAGCGCCGCTTGCACAAGGGACTCGCCGGGCTGGACGCGCGCAGCCAGGACATCGTGCACCGCCGCTGGCTGCAGGAGCCCAAGGCCACGCTGCAGGAACTGGCCGAGGAATACGGCGTGTCCGCCGAACGCGTGCGCCAGATCGAGGCCGGCGCCCTGAAGAAAATGCGCGGCGCCATGGTCGCCTGAGAACAGCTCAAGCCAAACCGCCCAACGCCGCCTCCGGGCGGCGTTTTCGTACCCCCCGCCTAGACCGGCCTCCACAGCATGACGTTTGTCACTTCCAAGTCCTGACAAACGGGACTACCGGGCGAAAGCGCATTCCATCATCCTGTTGCCATCTGAACGCGGGAACATGGCATGTCAGCCCAAGGTAACGATAGCCCGGTCGCGCGCCTAGCCGGCGCCACCAAGCGCTATGGCAACGTCATCGCCGTCGATGGTATCGACCTCGACATCCATCGGGGTGAAATACTGGCCCTGCTCGGCCCCAATGGTGCCGGCAAAACCACCAGCGTTAACCTGTTGCTGGGTCTCGCCCGAGCCACGAGAGGCGAGGTCGAGTTGTTCGGCTGCCCGCCCAAGGATATCGCCGTGCGCCGGCGCATCGGCACCATGCTCCAGGACGCGCAATTCGACAGCCACGCCCGCGTGCGCGAAGTGCTTGCCCTGCATGCCGGCTACTATCCCGCCCCCATGTCGGCACGCGAAGCCCTGGAACTTGCCGGCATCGAAGCCCTGGTCGACCGGCCCGTGACCAAACTCTCGGGCGGACAGAAGCAGCGCCTGATGTTTGCGCTCGCCCTGTGCGGCAATCCGGAGCTGCTGTTTCTGGACGAGCCGACGGCGGGGCTCGATGTAGAGGCGCGCCGGACCTTGTGGTCAACGCTGCGTACGCTCGCCGAGGACGGGCGTACCATCGTGCTCACCACGCACTATCTGGAAGAGGCCGATGCACTTGCCGACCGCATCGTGGTGGTTCGCCGCGGGCGCATCGTCGCCGAAGGATCGCCGGACGACATCAAGAACACCGTGGCGCAACGCCGCATCCGCTGCGTAACCCGATTGACGCCGGCACAAGTGCAGGCGCTAGCTGGCGTGAGCACCGTCCAGCGCGACGGCGCACGGCTGGAAATTGCCACGTCACAGCCCGAAGGCGTGGTATTCGAGCTGTTGAAACGGGACCCCACACTGCACGATCTTGAAGTGACGGGCGCACGCCTGGAAGATGCGTTTCTCGCGCTCACCGATGACACTCTCATGGAGAAAGCGGCATGAATACCATAGCGACCACAGCCTGGAGCCGGCGCGACACCGCGGGCGTGTACCTTCGCGAGGCCGTTTTCCAGTTCTGGAACGTGCTGCGGCGCCCGGGCTTCGCCCTGCCGACGCTTGCCTTCCCCACCCTGTTTTATGTGTTTTTCGCCCTGCTTTTCGGTCAGGGCAACGGTGGCAACGTCGCAACAACCATGCTCGCCACATACGGCACCTTCGGCATCATGGCACCAGCACTGTTCGGCTTCGGCGTGGGCGTGGCCGCGGAACGCGAGCAGGGTGTCCTTGCCCTGAAACGGGTAAGCCCCCTGCCACCGATGGCTTACTTCTTCTCCAAACTGATCATGGCCATGCTGTTCGCATTCATCATCGTCGTCCTGCTATCGGTGCTGGGCACGCTGTTTGGTGGAGTACGCCTGCCCGTCATCGAATGGTTCGCACTGCTTGCAACGCTGATCCTCGGTACCCTGCCCTTCTGCGCGCTCGGCCTGGCCGTGGGTTTGCGCACCGGCTCCCAATCCGCCGCTGCCATCGTCAACCTCATCTACCTGCCGATGTCTTTTCTCTCGGGGCTCTGGGTGCCGCTGAAACTGTTTCCGCACTGGTTGCAGGATGTCGCTCTGTCGTTGCCCGCCTACCACCTCTCCCGAATCGCACTCGGCATCGTGCACGAGGGCGACGGCAGTCACCTTCTGATTCATCTGGCCTATCTCGCCGTGTTCACCGCCATCTGCCTGCGTTTTGCGCAGCGCGGCTGGCGCCGCATCCAGGACCGTTAAAGAAGGGATGCCATTCCGGCACCCGACAACAGAGCAATTGCATTAATCTAAGCCCATGACACTCACACACCGCCTTGTCGCGCCCCTGCTGTGGCTGCACCGCCGGCTGCTGCCGCAGGTTTCCGACATCGGCTGGATGCCCTACCTGTGGCTGGTGTGGTTGGGGTTTTTCTTTATCCCCTGGGGGGTTCAATCCACCAGCGCAGCGACGAAGATCGCCACCGTCGTCGCGATCGCCCTGTTTCTGCCGTTCTACTTTCGTTATTACCGGGCACGCGGTGCGGAGCGGTGGTGGATTATCGGCATCATTGCGGCGCTGGGCTGCGCACTGACGCTGTTCAACGGCGCTGGCGGCGGTCTGTTGATCTACGCGGGCGCCTTTGCCGGGTACAGTCTCCGGCCACGGCTGGCGGTTGTGGTGCTGGCCGCCCTCGCTATCGTGGCCATCGGGGAATACGCCACGCTGGGATACCCGCTCATGCAGTGGGTCTGGGCACCCGTTGTCATCGTGATGATTGGGCTTGCCAACCTGTGGGGCGCGGAGCGGCATCGACAGAGCTGCGCCTTGCGCCGATCGCAAGACGAGGTAAAACGTCTCGCGGCCACAGCCGAACGCGAGCGTATCGGTCGCGATCTGCACGACCTGCTCGGTCACACACTGACGCTCATCACCGTCAAGGCGGAACTGGCGGCAAAGCTCGCGGAACGCGACATGATCGGCGCCGCCCGGGAAATCCGCGAAGTGGAACGCATTTCCCGCGAGGCCCTGCAGCAAGTGCGCGAAGCGGTGGGCGGTTACCGCACGGGCGGCTTCACCAGCGAACTCGCCAACGCACGTGCCACCCTCACCGCCACCAACATCGACTTGACGGAAAAAACGGATTCCCGGGTTCTTTCCGACACGCAGGATTCGCTGCTCGCCATGGTGCTGCGCGAAGCCGTCACCAACGTGGTGCGGCACTCGGGCGCGCGACACTGCCGCATCGAACTGGAAGGCCACGACCACGACATCCGCTTGCTGGTGGCAGACGATGGCCACGGCGGAAAGGTACACGAAGGTAACGGCCTCAAGGGGATGCGCGAACGCTTGCAGGCCGTATCGGGCCAACTGGACATCGCTTCCGGCGACGAGGGCACCCGCCTCGCCATTCTGGTACCCGTGAATGAGCAGGAAGCTCCCGCTGGAAGCCCCGACTTGAGCGTTCGATCCGCATGATCCGGGTATTGGTGGCCGAAGACCAGACCATGATCCTCGGCGCACTTGCCGCCATGCTGGACATGGAAGACGGCATCGAGGTGACGGCGCGCGCCACCACCGGTGGCGACGCCTTGCGACTTGCGGAAGAGGAACAACCCGACGTGGTCGTGACCGACATCGAGATGCCCGGCATGAGCGGACTCGAATTCGCCACGGCACTCAAGGAAAAGCGGAACATGGCTCGCGTCATCATCGTGACGACCTTCGCCCGCCCCGGTTACCTGCGCCGCGCGCTCGATTCGGGCGTCAGAGGTTACCTGCTGAAAGACGCGCCGGCGCAGCAACTCGCCGCCGCCATCCGCACGGTGCACACAGGCGGCAAGGTCATCGCCCCGGAACTCGCAACCGCCGCATGGGACAGTGAAGACCCACTCAACGACCGCGAACGCCAGGTGCTGCGGCTTGCCGGGGAAGGCCGCAGCAGCGGCGATATCGCCCGGCAACTGTTCCTGTCCGAGGGCACGGTGCGCAATTACCTCTCCGAGGCGATCGGCAAGCTCGGCGCGGCCAACCGCATCGAGGCCGCGCGCATCGCCCGCCAAAAAGGCTGGCTGTAGGAACGGCTTCAGCCGCGACAAACAGAAAAGGCAACCACAGAGCACACAGAGATCAGAGAGAAATACGGGCCAGGCACTGCCTTGCATTCAATCTCAGCGAACTCTGTGTGCTCTGTGGTTGGTTCTTTATTATCGAGTCCCTACCGATACCGGGAAATTTTATCTTTCCAGGTCGAGATCGGGGATGTGGGTAAAGGCGATCCGCATCGGGGCGGAATCGAGCGCCCGGTGAGCACCGCCGAAATACACGGCCTGGGCTCCAAAACGGCTATTTACCGCATCCACCGTCTGATTGAGGCGACTGCGTTTGCCGCCCTCCTCGAACAACGATCCCTGGGTCCATTCGCTCAGCCGCGACAGGCTCACGCCCACGCCGAGAATCGGCGCACTGCGCGAGGGATGGCGCTCCCACAGGATCCCCAGCACGCGTTCCAGTAGCCCGGTATCGGCGCTCGGGGCGAAACGTTCGGCCAGCGACCAGCGTTCGCCATCGAGGTAGCGCAGGTTCAGCCGCAGGCTACCGGCCGCATAGCCCAGGCTGCGCAAGCGCCAGGCGCTTTTCTGCAACAACCGATGCAGCACCGCCAGCGCCGCCTGCGGCGTGCGAAACTCCGGCGCCAGCACATGCGAGTGTCCAATGCTGGCCCGCGGGCCGCTGTGCATCGCATATTCCCTGCCGCGCAGTTCCCCGTACATGCGCTCACCACCGATCCCGCCCCAGATGCGAACCACTTCGCGGCGGGGCGCAGCGTAGAGCTGCTCCACGGTGTCAATGCCCGCCGCGTGCAGTCGCACCCGCATGCGGCGTCCGATACCGGTCAGATCGCCGAGCTTCAATCCATACAGCGCCTCGGGGATATCCGCATCGTCGAGGATGCGCAACCCCCGCGGCTTGTCCATCTTCGACGCCATCTTGGCGAGGAAGCGGTTGGGGGCGATGCCGATCGAACAACCGAGGCTCTCGCCGACTTCGGCCACGGCAGCCCTGACCTCCAGCGCCACGGCCCGTGCACGTTCGGGTTCGCGCCAACTGCCGGTCAGCGTGCAGGCCAGCTCGTCGATGGAAGCCACGGCATCGATCGGGATGCGGCTCTCCACCGCGGCCCGCAGCCGATGATGGTATTGGACGTACAGTTCGTGGCGGGCCTCGACCAGTGCAATCCCGGGGCAAAGCTTCTTGGCTTCCCCGACCTGCGTGCCGGTGGTCACGCCGAGGCGCTTGGCCTCGTAACTGGCGGCGATGCAGCAGGTGGTGTCGGCCATGACCGGTACGACGCCCACCGGCCGGCCGCGCAGTTCGGGACGCAGCTCCTGTTCTACCGAGGCGAAATAGGCATCAAAGTCGATGAACAGACAGTTGAGCACGGCGACTCAACCCGCGGGGAATACCCACAACAGATAGTGATCGACCAGCAAGGCCGCGAACAGCAGCGACAGATACAGGATCGAGTAACGGAACGTAGCCATCGGTGCGCGCTCGTCACGCCCCCGCCACAACTTCAAGGCGTGCCGGAGAAAGCCCGCGCCGAGCACCAGGGCCGCCCCCAGGTACAGCCAGCCGCTCGCGCCCAGCCACCACGGCATGAGGCTGATCGCCACGAGCAGGATGGTGTAGAGAAGAATGTGCAGCCGGGTGAGCCTGATCCCGTGTGTCACCGGCAGCATGGGCACCCCGGCGGCGGCGTAATCGTCGCGGCGATGAATGGCGAGCGCCCAGAAATGCGGCGGTGTCCAGATGAAGATGATGAGAAACAGCGCCAGCGCCTGGGGGGAAACGGTGCCGGTCATGGCCGCCCAGCCGATAACCGGAGGTATGGCGCCCGCCGCCCCGCCGAGCACGATGTTCTGCGGCGTGATGTGCTTCAGGAACGCCGAGTACACCACCGCGTAGCCGATCAGGCCGCAAAAGGTCAGAACCGCACTCAACACGTTCACGCCCAGCGTCAGCACCGCCATCGAGGCGACACCCAGCACCGCGGCGAAAGCCAGCGCCTGGCGCTCGCTCAACGCACCGCGCGGCAGGGGCCGGTAGCAGGTGCGGCGCATGCGGTTGTCGATATGGCGATCGATCACGTGGTTGATCGCAGCGGCCGAGGACGCCGCCAGCCCGATACCGAGGGTGGCCAGCAACACCAGCCCAAGCGGCGGAAGCCCCGGCACCGCAAGCAACATGCCCACCACGGCGGTGAACACGATCAGTTCCACCACGCGCAGCTTGCACAGGCCGATATAGCTGTGCGCCCGGGCCCTCAGCGCGGGAAACGGCAACACGGAAGTGGAAGGCGGGTTCATGAATTCACATTGAGCAAATGCTGGAGGTCCTTGAGCAAACCGCCCGGATTGGCGTGGGCGGGAAAAGTCATCATCAGGAGTCCGTTCGGATCCACGATATAAATGCCGCCAGCCGGCCGCACGGCCGTGAACTGGCGTACGAAGCGCATGCCCGCCGGACCCGACGCTGTCGCGGCCGTGAGCCCCGGCCAGTTCGCGGCCAGGTCGCCCGGTAGTCGCGTACCGGGTGGTGCCACATAGAGGCGCTGCACCTGGCGCATGTGTTCACCGGTGGCAATCCGCGCCTGGCGCATGGCATACAACTCGGCCTTGCAGTCGGCCGTGCATTGGGCACCCGCTATGTAAACCAGTGTCCAGCGGCCCCCGAAATAACCGGCCGGGACCGGAGCGCTCGCAGCGGGCCGCGCCAACCCCGCAAGCTGTATTTTAACCGGTGGCTTCACCAGTTGCCCATGGTTGGTATGCCCCAGGGGAAACCAGGCGGGCCGTACGAAGACGAGCACCGCAAACACCAGCGGGATCAGGATCACCACCAGGATGAGGGCGGGCGTCAGCCAGGGGCGCTTGCGGTTTGCGGTTTCCGTCATCGTTTCCTCTCTTTGCGGAGCGAGCGCAGTGTCAATGCCAGCCACACGATGAATACCGTGACGGCCAGCCCGATCCACTGCGCCATGTAGCTGTAGTTCTCCTGCGGGCCGTGAGCGGGTTCGAGCCGCCACGCCCGGTCATAGCCGCCTTCCGCCCGCGGCGACAGCAGCAGCAGGCGGTGCACCAGATGCGACCCGTACAGTGTAGCGAGGTCGGCCCAGCTCGGATAGAGCAACCGCCGCGGCCACTGTCCGGGGCGCGCACCGCTCCCCTGCCCGAGCCGCACGCCGGGTTGCGGCAGCGAACCCAGGAAACCGCTGACCCGCACCGTTCCCGCCGGCGGCGCCAGGCTGGCCGAGGTGCGCCCTTGCGGACCCGCCGCCACCCAGCCCCGATTAACCAGCAACAGGGCCCCGTCCGCGGTATGCAGCAGTGTGAGCACCTCGGCGCCGACCCCGTCGCCGTCGGGCTGGGGCATCTCGATCATCAGCACCTGATGGTCGCGCTCGTAACGGCCCTCGGTCGCAACGGCAGCGAATTGCGGCAGGTCATCACCGCCATTCGCGGGCAGCGGCCTGACCGGTCCCTGCCGGGCGGCGGCCAGCGCCGTCATCAGCGCCGTGCGTTCCTGGGCCCGGTGATACTGCCACAGGGCGAGGCGACAGAACAGGACGACGAAAGCCACCATGAGCAGCGTCAGCACCCAGAACCACTTGCCGCCCGGTTTGTTCATCGATGTGCGACCATAACGGTCTTCCTCAACGAACCGGGCCATGCCGTGATTGTCCACATCGTCCTGATCGTCCTGTTCCTGATCGTGGTCGCCATGCTGTTCCAGGCCCTGTTCTTTCTCGCCCGCGACAAGGGCGAGACCAAACGCACGGTCAAGGCTCTCACCTGGCGCATCGGGCTGTCGGTGCTGCTGTTCGTGCTGATCCTCGTGCTCTGGGCCGTGGGGCTACTCAAACCTGCGGCTTGACCGCTTCCGGAATCACCGCCACCCTGCAAGTGTTTCATGGGCTGCACCAAAATTCATTCGTTGGCCGCTGAGGCATAAACTCCCACGCCTTCAGCGGGAGTCCCTTTCTTTGCGTGCCCAAAGAAAGGAACCAAAGAAAAGGCACCCCGCATGGCCGGTCTGCTGCGCAGACTCCCCTGCGCGCATCGCACAGCAAGGCCTCGCCAGACGGTACATCCGTGTACCGGCTGGCGAGGCTACGGCTTCCTGCCTCGCCCCCTGCGGGGCCTGGGACCTCGCTGCACTGCTGTGCTCGGCGGCCCTGAGGGGATATCTCCATCTGTGTAGGAGCGGCGGTCCCCGCCGCGAATCGTCCTTCGAATCCCCCTTCCTTGCTACGCAAGCAAAGAGGAATGCACTTCTTTCTTTGCAGTCTCTGCGCCCTTGCGAGAGATAATCCGGGTCCCCGGGCTATAGCCAGTAGACGAATAGGTAGAGGCCGAGCCAGACCACGTCGACGAAGTGCCAGTACCAGGCGATCGCCTCGAAGCCGAAATGGTGGTGCTCGTTGAAGTGCCCGCGCATCACCCGGATCCAGATCACCAGCAGGCCGATGGCGCCGATGGTCACATGGGTGCCGTGGAACCCGGTGAGCACGAAGAACGTCGTTCCGTAAATGCCGGAAAGCAACTTCAGGTTCTGCGCATGGTAGGCGTGGATGTACTCGTGCGCCTGGGAAATGACGAAGGCAAAACCGAGGAGAAACGTCAGGGCCAGGAACACCTTGACCAGGCCGCGGTGGTTGTTCTTGAGCCCCCAGTGCGCAATGGTGACGGTGACGGCGCTGGTCAGCAGCAGTGCCGTGTTCATGGCCGCGATACCGCCCGGCCCCATGCCCTCGAAGGCGCCGTTGAGCGCGCCCGGGCCGTTGGACGGCCAGCCCGAGAGGAAATGCGGCCACAGCAGGACGCTGGTGAACAGGTTGTTGCTGGCGCCCGAGAGCCATGGCAGGACGAACAGGCGCGCGTAGAACAGCGCACCGAAGAAAGCGCCGAAGAAACACACTTCCGAGAAGATGAAAAACACCATGCCCCAGCGGAAGCTGCTGTCCTCGAGTGCATGGTAGGCGCCGGTCTCGCTTTCGTGGATCACGATGCCCCACCAGCCGAAGATGCTCACGAGGAGCACCAGCGCGCCGATCGAAAGAATCACCAGTCCCGCCGTCTCCTCGCCGCTCAGGGTCGTGGCAAAACCGAACAGTGTCGCGAACAGGCCGAAGGTCGCCAGGAACGACCATGGCGAATTGTGCGGCAGGAAGTAACGGTGTGCGCTGGTGGTGCTGCTACTCATCGTTCGATTGTCCCTTGGTACTCAAAATTCAGTGGCCCGGCGAGTGGAAGTAAATATCCACGAGAAATGCGCCCACGTAGAAAGCCAGTGCCAGCAACGCCAGCACGATGGCGGTGACCAGTATCCGCTTGCGCCGTCCATGCCGTTGATCCATCAAGCCGCACTACGCCGGCTCATGGCACGTCCGGCGCATCTTCGAAGGTATGGTAGGGCGCCGGCGAGGGCACCGTCCATTCCAGTCCGTGCGCGCCTTCCCAGACCCGCGTCGTGGCCCGCTTGCCCCGATACATGGTGCGGATGACGTTGTAGAGAAAAATCAACTGTGTCGCACCGAAGACGAAGCCGCCGATGGAGGACAGCAGGTTCAGGTCCGCGAATTGAAGTGCATAGTCGGGTACCCGCCGAGGCATGCCGGCCAGTCCCAGGAAATGCTGCGGGAAGAACAGCACGTTGACCGAAATGACCGACAGCCAGAAATGCCACTTGCCGAGCCCCTCGTGGTACATGTGCCCGGTCCACTTGGGCAGCCAGTAGTAAACGCCGGCAAAGAGCGCCATCAGCGTCCCCCCCACCAGCACGTAGTGGAAATGGGCAACGATGAAGTAACTGTTGTGATATTGCATGTCCGCCGGCACCAGTGCCATCATCACCCCGGTGAAGCCGCCGATGGTGAACAGGAACAGGAAGCCAACAGCGAACAGCATAGGCGTCTCGAAGGTGAGCGAGCCACGCCACATGGTCGCCACCCAGTTGAATATCTTCACGCCCGTGGGGATGGCGATGAACATGGTCGCGTACATGAAAAACAATTCGGCGGAAGTCGGCATGCCCGAGGTGAACATGTGGTGCGCCCAGACCACGAAGGAGATGAAGGCAATCGAGGCCGTCGCATAAACCATCGCGGTGTAGCCGAACAGCGGCTTGCGCGAGAAGGTCGGAATGACTTCGGAAATAATGCCGAAGGCGGGCAGGATCATCACGTACACTTCGGGATGGCCGAAGAACCAGAACACGTGCTGCCACAGGATCGGCGAGCCGCCGCCCGCCGCGTCGAAGAAGCTGGTGCCGAAGAAGCGGTCGAAGAGCAGCATGGTGACGCCGCCCGCGAGCACCGGCATGATCGCGATGAGCAAAAAGGCCGTCACGAACCAGGTCCAGCAGAACAGCGGCATTTTCAAGAGCTTCATGCCCGGCGCGCGCAGGTTGAGGATCGTGGCGATGATGTTGATCGAGCCGAGGATCGAGGAAATGCCCATCATGTGCACGGCGAAGATCATGAAGGGGAACGCGTAGGGCGTCTGCTCGACCTGCGGGGCGTACATGGTCCACCCCATCGCCGGTGCGCCGCCCGGCATGAGGAGCGTGGACACGAGCATCGTCATGCCCGCCACCAGCAGCCAGAAACTCCAGTTGTTGAGCCGGGGCAGCGCCATGTCGGGCGCCCCCACCTGCAACGGAACCATCCAGTTGGCGAAACCCACCAGGGCAGGCATCAACACACCGAAGATCATGATGAGCCCGTGCAGGGTCATCATTTCGTTGAAGAAGCCGGGATTGACCACCTGCAGGCCGGGCTCGGCCAGTTCCGAGCGGATCACCATGGCCATGGCACCACCCACGAAGAACATGATCAGGGCGAACACCAGGTAGAGGGTGCCTATGTCCTTGTGGTTGGTGGTGGTGATCCAGCGCATCACGCCCTTCGCCGGCCCGTGATGCGCGTCAGCGTGCCCGTACCCCTCCGTCATTTCACTGCTCATTCCGTTCCCTCCGCAACCAGAGCGGGCGCCTGTGCGGCTGCCGCCTTGAGCTTCGCCATGTTCGTTCCCTTCTCGTGCGATTCAAGCCACTGGTGGAATTCCCGTTTCGGTTTCGCCACCACCACGATCGGCATGTAGGCATGGCCCGCACCGCATACCTGGTTGCACACACCGCGGTACACGCCCGGTTTTTCGACCTTGATCCACATCTGCGTGACAAAGCCGGGAATCGCATCCTGCTTGCCACCCAGCTCCGGCACCCACCAGCTGTGGATGACATCGCCCGATGTGATCAGCAGCAGCACCTTTTCGTCGGTGGGCACCACGAGCGGATGATCCACGTCCTGGAGGTAATGCTTGTCGCTCCACGGCGAAAGCCTGGCGTCCCGCGTCATGCGCTTTTCACTGGCCAGCGCAATACGGCTGTAGAAACCGTAAAGCGGCTTGGCCGCCGGCGACAGGTATTCGTATTTCCACAACCACTGGTAGCCCGTCACCCGGATGCGCAGTTGGGCATGGTGGTAATTCTGTTCGTTGACCAGCACTATGGTGCCGGGGATGGCGAGCGCCAGGAGAATCAGGAACGGCGCAATGGACCAGACCACTTCGAGTTTGGTGTTCTCGTGGAACGTCGCGGCCTCGTGACCCCGCGAGCGGCGGTGAAAGATGATGGACCAGGTCAGTGCTCCGAACACCACCACCGCAATGCCCACCATCATCCAGAAGGCGAACATGTGCAGGTCGAAGACCTGGTGGCTGATGGGAGTAACCCCGCGGGGCAGATTGATGTCCATGGCCCACGCCCCGGGTGCGGCGACCAGGCCGGCGAATGTGCCCGCCCAGCGCATTACACTCCATTTCCTCATTCCTGTCTCTCCATGTTCAAACCTGACCGCTCATTGCCGGCCACAATCTTCCATCCCGTTCCGGCTCCACGGAGGCACCGACCAATCCGCGCAACCGATTTTCCAAAGCCTTGCGTTCCTCGTCGCCGAGCGCACGGCCTATTTCCACCACCCCGTCCCGCGACTTGAGCAGCAGGGCCGGGCGCGGCGATTCACGGCGCTCGACGCGCGCCCAGTAACGATCCATTGTCGTGCGCGATTCGGCCCGGCGGCGGCCATATTCCACCACGACGGTTCGGCTGCGTATCGTCACCACCTCGCGCATCCGGCTCAGCGTCAGGCCGAGCACGGTCCCGGCAAGCACCATGAAAACGGCGGTCACGAATCCGACCACCGGCCACCAGCCCGCCATCCCCGCCACCAGCGCAAACGGCAGATACAGGGCCATCCCTGCCGCCAGGAAAACGCCCAACCCTTGCCAACTCAGAGATTGGTTGCGTTGAATGACGATGCGGGTGATGATGGGGTCAGGCGAAGTCACGACATCGACGGTCTTTAATCCCGAAAATGATACTCCAAGCCCTGTTTCGCGGCAAACCACGAGCCCTTGCGCATGCCTGTTTCCGCCTCGCCGCACCGGGTTGCGTGCTGTGCCGGGAGCCCGCCAGCGAGGACATTTGCGCGGCCTGTTTCCGCGATCTGCCCTGGAACGACCATGCCTGCGCCCGGTGCGCCCAACCGCTGCCCCCCTTGCCCAGCGCGATCTGCGGGGCTTGCGCGCGCAAGCCACCGCACTTCGATGCCGCCTACACCGCCTTCCGTTACGCCTGGCCCGTCGACCGGCTGCTGCACCGGTTCAAGTTCCGCGGCCACCTGGCAAACGGCCGGACGCTGGCGCTCGCACTCGGGGAATACCTTGATCTGCGCGCCGCTCCGCGCCCCGATCTTCTCCTGCCTGTGCCGCTACACCGGCGCCGTCTCGCCGAACGCGGCTTCAACCAGGCAGGCGAAATCGCCCGCACGCTGGGCCGGTGCCTCGACGTCCCGGTGGCGCACGATACGCTACGCCGTGTCCGCGCGACACCGGCCCAGCGCGGGCTCGGCCGCGGGGCGCGGCGTTCCAACCTCAGGGGGGCCTTTGTCTGCCGTCGTCCGTTCGAGAACCTGCACGTGGCTGTCGTGGACGACGTGGTCACCACCGGCAGCACCGCCGACGCCCTGGCGCGCGCTATCAAGCAAACCGGCGCCGACCGGGTCAGCCTTTACGCCCTGGCCCGCGCCTGATAAGGCAACCGCCCGCATCCGGATACCGGACCATGGCGAACACGCGCGCACACCCTAGCGCGCCGAGTCATACTCGATTTCCGAATCCGGCCGGGCGGCGATGAGGTAACGCTGCATCGGCCGGGCCACCAGGGCCAGCGCGATGCCGACGCCGATACCCACGGCCGCAACGGTGAGATAGATGTGCGGCATATCGTGCACGTCCTTCGCACTGAAGCGCCCGGCCAGCAACCCGGCAAGCAATTCGCCGAGCGCGAGAAACAGAAACCAGACCCCCATCATGCGTCCGCCGAAGCGGCGCGGGGTGAGCTTGGTGGTCGCCGACAGTCCCACCGGACTCAGGCACAACTCGCCGATGGTATGCAGCAGGTAGGTCAGCGCGAGCCAGGTCGGCAACGCCTTGTGCCCGGCGACCACGATCCAGGCGGCACCCGTCATGACCACGAAGCCGATACCCATGAAGATCATGCCGAGCGCGAACTTGAGCGGCGTCGAAGGGTCGAGGTTGCGCCGCCCGAGCCAGATCCACAGCCAGGCGAAAAACGGTGCGAGCAGGATGATGAGCAGCGAGTTCTCGCTCTGGAACCAGGACGCGGGGAAACCCCAGCCGAAAACATGCAGGTCCGTGTAGCGCTGGGCAAACAGGTTGAAGTTGGAGCCCGCCTGCTCGTAGCCGGCCCAGAACAGCACCTGCACGAGGCACAGGATGGCCAGTGCCGCGAGCCGGCGTTTCTCCTTCGCGTTCAACCCGCCACGGAAAAACACCCAGGCGATAAAACCGATGCCGAGCCCGAGAATGGCAAACCCCGACCACACGGCAAGCGCAGCCGGCGGGTAGACGATCACGCCGAGGTAGCCGAGCACCATCAGCGCGGCAATGGCCGCAAGCCCCGCGCCCAGCGCGATCCAGCCACGGCGCCGGGAGCGCCACTCGGCGGCCGTATCCTGGAAACGACTCAGCACGCCCCGTCCGGCCTCGCCGAGGTAGTGGCTCGTCAGGCGATACTGGACGAGGCCGAGCACCATGCCGACGCCCGCCGCGGCGAACCCGTAGTGCCAGTTCACTTTCTGGCCGAGATAGCCGCAGACGAGCGGTCCGACGAAACCGCCGAGATTGATGCCCATGTAATAGATCGAAAAGCCGGCATCGCGCCGCGCACCACCCTCGGGATACAGGTCGCCCACCATGGCGCTCGCGTTCGGTTTCAGGAGGCCGGTGCCGAACACGATCAGGATGAGCCCGACAAAGAAGGCCTCCCTGCGCGGAATCGCCAGCGTGAAGTGGCCGAGCGCAATGATGATGCCGCCATAGAACACGGCGCGCTGCTGCCCGATCAACCGATCGGCGATCCAGCCGCCGGGCAGCGAGGTGAGATACACACCCGCCATGTAGAGCCCGTAGATAGCGGTCGCCGTCTTGTCCCCGAAGCCGAGCCCGCCCTTCCCGACCGCCGCGACCATGAACAACACCAGCAGCGCACGCATGCCGTAGAAGCTGAAGCGCTCCCACATCTCGGTAAAGAACAACGTCGCCAGGCCGCGCGGGTGGCCCAGCCATGTTTTCATTTCGGCTGCCGAAGACTGATCGGTCATGTATCGATACCGGACGGTTCGGCGCAGCATCCCCCATCCGGCGCTTCACCGTCAACAACAGCGCGCGGCGGTTCCCGCCGCTCCTACGCGGACAAACAAGTCCCCTCAGGGACGCCGAGCACGGCCGTGCAGCGAGGTCTCAGGCCCCGAAGGGGGCGAGGCAGGAGGCCGCAGCCTCGCTGTGCGATGCGCGCAGGGGAGTCTGCGAAGCAGACCGGCATGCGGGGTGCCCTTTCTTTGGTTCCTTTCTTTGGGCACGCAAAGAAAGGGACTCCCGCTGAAGGCGACAAAAATTCAATCGCGACCGGAACGGCCGTTCCTGCTTTCTTTCCGCTATCAGCGCGAGAACGGAATCTGCAGCAGGATCCCCGCGAACACGGCGGCACCGAACCAGTTGTTGTTGAGAAAGGCCTGGAAGCAACGCACGGGCTCGCGCTTGCGGATCAGCCATTGTTCGTATGCGGCGAAACATGCCGCGGCACCGAGGCACCAGTAGTACACCGGCAGCAGATGCAGCCGCAATCCCGCCAGCGTCAGGCCCAGCAGTACCGTCACCTGCAGAAGGCCGACGATGGTCCGGTCCATGTCGCCGAACAGGATCGCGGTGGACTTCACGCCGATCCTGACGTCGTCGGGCCGGTCGGCCATCGCGTACATGGTGTCGTACACCGTGGCCCAGAGGACGTTCACGATCAGCAGCAGCCACGCTACCGCCGGCACGTGCCCGGTCTCCGCGGCGAATGCCATGGGGATACCCCAACCGAAGGCCAGGCCGAGGTAGAGTTGCGGCAACTGGGTGAAACGCTTCATGAAGGGATAGGTCACGGCGAGAAAGGCGCCGGGCAAGGCAAACCACAGGGCGAGCCGGTCAAGCGTCAGCACCAGCCCCAGCGCAGCCAGGCTGAGTACCGCGAACAGAAGCAGAGCTTCGCCGGGATGTATTTCGCCGCGTGCGAGCGGACGATCCTTCGTGCGCCAGACGTGCGGGTCGATGCGGCGATCGGCGAAATCGTTCATTGCACACCCCGCCGAGCGCATCAGGAAGGTCCCCCCGACGAACACCACGAAGTGCCAGGGCGCGGGATGCCCGCCGCTCGCCAGCCACAGGGCCCACAAGGTCGGCCACAGCAGGAGAAACGTACCGATCGGGCGGTTGATGCGCGTGAGCCGGGCATAGGCTCCCAGCCGTTCCATCATCGACGGCAGGCCCTGGCGCGCCAGGCGGCTGCGGCGCCAGACATGGCGCAACCGCCGAGACCAGGGTTCGCGTACGCGCGGCATGGCATCAGGATCCAGGGGCCGGCGTTGCCTTGCCTGGCGGCGGGCCAGCAGCCGGCGCCAACCGGCGGGTAGCCGGCTTCGCGGAGACGGCAACCGCGAGGGTGAAACGGCCGGCCCGGGGGTCGCCAACGCCTTGGCCGGAGTCTTTTCGGAAGCCCCGCGGGAATCCGGCCGCGGACTTTTAGCTGCCGTCTTTTTTTTCCGGGGTGCGTCGGCGCCCCGCCGCCCGCTCGCCGGCGCAGGCGATTCGGCCGCCGCTTTACGTTTCGCCGGCTGGCCGGTCTTGCGCACCGTCGATTTTTTCCGCGGTGCGGCCTTGCTCGGCCGTTTGCGTGGGTTTTGCGGTTTTTCAGGCGTCGACATAACGCACGTCCTCTCCCAACCAGAACCGTATGAGGCGTTCGACCTCGGCCTCGGGCATCCGGGCAAGCATCCGCTCGGCCACACGCGGCAGACGGGCCACCAACGCCCGGTCGCGGGCCAGGTCCGCCACCTTCATGCGCGCGAACCCGGCCTGGTGCGTCCCCGCCAATTCCCCGGGACCACGCAACTTCAGATCGGCCTCGGCAATGACGAAACCGTCGTCGCTGCCCCGCACGGCCGCCAGTCGTTCGCGGGCGCGGGCACCCAGCGGCGGCTTGTAGAGCAGCACGCAGTGGCTCTGCCCGGCGCCGCGGCCCACGCGGCCGCGCAGCTGGTGCAGTTGTGCCAGCCCCAGCCGTTCGGCGTTCTCTATCACCATCAGTGTCGCATTGGGCACGTCGACTCCGACCTCGATGACCGTGGTCGCCACCAGCAGGTCGATCCCGCCGGCGACGAACCTGCGCATGATCGCATCCTTTTCGACAGCCGGCAGACGGCCGTGCACCAGAGCCACCCGCACCGACGGCAATGCCGCGGCCAATGCAACTTCCGTCTTCTCCGCCGCCTGGGCCTCGAGCACGTCGGATTCGGCGATCAGCGGGCACACCCAGTACGCCTGCCGTCCCTCGCCCACCACCTCGGCAATGCGCTCGACCAGTTCGTCGCGGCGCGCCTCGCTCATCACCGCGGTCACCACCGGCACCCGGCCCGGCGGCCGCTCGTCGAGCACGGACACGTCGAGGTCGGCATAAATCGTCATCGCGAGTGTACGCGGAATCGGCGTCGCGCTCATCACCAGTTGGTGCACCGCGCCCCGCTCGCCGCCCGCGAGCGCGAGGCGCTGCTCGACGCCGAAACGGTGCTGCTCGTCGACCACCGCCAGCGCGAGGCGCGGCAACGGTGCCTCGCCGGCCACCAGGGCGTGCGTACCCACCAGCACCAGCGGCTCGCCCGCAGCGGCGCGCTCGATCCAGCGCCGGCGTTCGGCGGCCGGTACGGTCGCGCTGACCAGGCCCACCGGAATGCCGAGGGCCTCGAACCACGTACCCAGGGTGCGCATGTGCTGTTCGGCAAGCAATGCCGTGGGCGCCATGAATGCCGCCTGTCGGCCCGCGCCCACGGCCCGGGCAACGGCCAGCGCCGCGATCACGGTCTTGCCGCTGCCGACATCGCCCTGCAACAGACGGCGCATGGGCCGCGCCGCATCGAGATCGGCCGCGATCTCCCCCGCCACCCGCACCTGGCCCTTGGTCAGCGTGAACGGCAGGCTCTCCTGCAACGCCCGGGCCTGCTCGCGGCCGGCTGTCAACGCGGGGGCCTCACCCTGCCGGTCTTGTTCGCGCAGCCGGCGCAGCACCAGATAATGCGCGAGCAGTTCGTCGAACGCCAGGCGCTCCAGGGCCGGATGCCCGGGCTCGGGCGGCCCGTCTTCCGGGCGCGGATAATGAATTGTCTCCAGGGCCTCTGGAAGCGTCGGCCAGCCCTTGTCCCCGGGGAGAATCTCGTAACCCGGCAGGCGGCCTTCGCGCAAACCGGAAAACGCCTGCTCGACGGCACGGCGCAGGCTCGCCTGCCCCAGTCCGCTCACCGTCGGGTACACCGGCGTCAGGCGCGATTGCACCGGCGCCGCCTCGTCGGCTCCGAGGCGGCGCACGGTCGGGTGCACCATGTCCCAACCGTTCTGCCCCGCGCGCACCTCGCCGAAGCAGGCGAAGCGGCTGCCGCGGGCGAAACTCTGCAGCAGGCGTTGATGGAAATGGAAGAAGCGCAGCGTCAGGTAGCCCGTCCCGTCGCCCAGGCGCACCACCAGCATCGCGCGACGGGCCCGCACGCGCTCGGCCACCAGCACCTCGCCCGTAACCAGCACCGTCGCTCCGGGCTGCAGGGCGCCCATGGCCGTCACCCGCGTCTGGTCCTCGTAGCGCAGGGGGAGATGCGTCAGCAACGCCTGGGGGCGATCGATACCCAATTTGGCCAGGCGCTCGGCAAGCCGCGGGCCGATGCCGCGAAACCCGATCCAGTTCGCGGCCGCATCCGGCTGTCCCTGGCGCTCAGGCATCGTCCCTGCGCGCGCGGGGCGCATGCGGTGCCATCAGGATGGAGAGACAGAAATGAAACGCAACGCCCAGCGCGACCGTCAGGCCGATGGCGCGCAGCACGGGGATGGTGGACCACACCAGCATGCCGAAGACCAGCAGCGCCGAGAGCACGCACACCACGGTGGCATGCAGGGTGCGGCGCTGCTCGGCTGGATCGCCGGTGTCGCGCTCGAAAAACAGCGCGTAGTGCAGCCCCAGCCCCGCGGCGAGGATCAGGGCGATCAGGTGGAAAAGCGAAATCTCGATGCCCGCCAGGCGCTCGACGGCGAGCACGAGGAACGTTGCCAGCGTCATCGGCGCCAGCACGTGCCAGGCACGGCGCAGGCTGCGCAGGGCGAGGGTCACGGTCAGGGCCAGCAAGACGGCAGCCACGGCCAGCGCCTGCAGGATGCGCACCCGGTACGCGGAGACCAGCGACTCGGAAGCCGCCTTGATGTCGAGGAGGCTGACCCGGCCATTGGTTTGCCCGGACAGGGCGGCAATCGCCGCCGGGTCCTTTACCCCGCTCAACGTGGCCAGCCCCACCCAGCGGTTGTCCTGGTGCACGAGCATGGAGTCCAGGCGCTGGCCGAGCGGTGAATCGGCAAAGGCTGCCGGCGTCACCGGCGGCAGATGACGCACCGTCTCCACGTCGTCGATGAACGGCTTGAACAATCCCTGGCGAAACGGTAATCCGGTGCTCGCCTGGGTCACGATGCGGGTCAGTTGCGCGCGGTCGGGCAACCGGGCCTGGCGTGCACGCTGGGTGGCGATGCTCGGCAGGTAGCGGGACGGCAATTCGGCATCGGCCAAAGCGCCATTGCTCTCGAGTGTGCGCATGTCCGGTGCCATCTTTTCCGAGAGTTGCAGCACGCCCTGCGCGCTGGCGGCCTTGAGCAACAGCAGGTAGCGCGCATCGGGCGCACCCAGCGCCCGGGCCAGGCGTGTCTGGGTCGCCACCATCCGCGGCGAGAGTGGAGTCAGCGCGCCCAGGCTCTTCTGCCAGAACGCCCCGGGGGCGAGCCACAATGCGAGCACCACGCCCGCAGCGATCAGCCAGGGCAGCCAGTGCGGACGCGGCAGGCGATCCAGAAAGCCACGGAACCGCGCCAGGCCGGGCGTGTCCGCGCTGTCGACGAAGCGCACCGGCAGCACCCGTGCCAGCAGGTAGCGGGTACTGAACCCGGCCACGAGCAAGCCGGTGATGGTGAACACGGCGAGCTGCTGGAGGCCGGGCACGCCCGAGGCATAAAAGGCCAGGTAGGCGATGCAGGCCGAGGCGATGGCGGTGAGCAGCAGCGGCCACAGGCCGCGCACGCTTTGCAGGGGGGTGGCGCCCGCGCGGCGATGGCTCAGGAGACGGATCGGGTACTCCTGGGCCACCCCGAGCAGGGTGAAGCCGAAGGCCAGCGTGATGCCGTTGACCAGCGGGAAGGCAACGATGAGAGCGGCCAGCCCGGCCAGGGCGCCGCTCACGATGGGCAGGCCGGCGAGCACCAGCGCACTCGGGCTGCGATAGGCCAGGAGCAGCAGCAGGATGAAGCCCAGGGTCGAAAGGCGCCCGATCCAGGTGGCCTGGGCGCGGGTATGGCGGCTGATGACGACGCTGAAATAGCCGGGCCCGCTGAGAGTGAGGGTCGCCGCCGCGCTGCCGGGCAAGGCATGATAGGCGTCCTTCAGGGCCCCGACGGCGGCAGCCTGGGCGTCGGGATCGAAGCCCGCCGCCCGGGTCTGCACCAGCAGCAGTGCCTCGCCGCGCTTGTCGAACCACACGCCGTCGCGCGTCTCGGGCGCATGCGCGGGTGTCCAGCGGCGGGCCAGTTTCAGCACCTCCAGCGTCGGATCGCGCGGCAGCCATTGCTGCAGCCTGCCGCCGGCAGGCGAGGCCAGATCCTGCAGGCGTTGCTCCAGTTGCTCATGCAGATACGCGGCGTCGAGCCGGTGATGGTCGAAGGTCGAAGTGAACAGGTAGCGATACGGCAGCCACCCGGGATCGAGCGCGGAGAGATCGAAGTCGCCGTTGACCACCCGGCCGAAGCGGGAGTCGCTGCGCAGGGAAGCGGCCAGCCCCTTGCTCAATCTTGCCAGATGCGGCACATCGCTGCCACCGATGGCCACCAGGAGCAGGCGCGAACCCGGCCCCTGCCCGATCTGGTTCATCAGCAGCTTCTGGTCGGGGGTCGTCGCGTTCGGGATGAAGCTGCGCAGGTCCGTGCCGACCTCGAGCGAGTGCGCGACGTAAAAGCCGAGTGCGGCCAGCACCACGACCCACAACGCAATCAACCCCAGGCGCGCGCGCCGGCTCATCGCCGTCCTCCCGTCGTTTGCGGGGGCATGCGCCCAGCACCGGGGTGCAGGGCGTTCACCCCGCGCGGCACAGTTTCTCGAGCACCGACTGCGTGGGGCGGCCCGTGACTCGCGAGGCCAAATCGCCGACGACGTAGATGCTCGTGTCTCCCTTGTCCTGGTGGATCTCGATGCAGCGCAGCGTGCCGGCATATCCATCGAGCGCGAGTTGCTTGAGATCCTCGGACAGCTTGGGATCGCGCGGCACCAGCAACAGCGACCAGTAGGCGCCGGAGCGACCCTGCAACGTTGCGTCGAACACTCCGCGCAAGCGGGCGGGATCGCCGGAAAGCACCGCAATCAGCCCGTCGAGCAACGCCTTCATCGCCGGCGCCCGGTCGAGCGAATAGTGCTTTGTGCCGTGTCCGGCGCGGATCACCGTCACGACGGTGCCGGCGATCACGGTATGTTCGCTGAACGGCTTCTCGACCCGCCGTTCGAGTTTCTGTCCGCCGTCCCATGCCAGCTCTCCCTTGAGCACCAGTGGCCGGTCGAGCAACTGCGAGTACTGTGCCTGGGCAAACGGCGTGCGGGTCGGCGGCTGTTTTGCCAGGCGATGCACGATACTCAGCGGTTGCGAGGCGCTGTACGCGGCGGGCGCCGCAGTACCGGCAGCATGTGCGGCGGCAACTGCGAACGCAACGGCACACACGACGACCACCCCCGCGCCCGGAAAGGCCGTTTTTCCTGTTTTCCCTGTCGTCATCGGTCTTCCGCTCCGCCGGCCATCATGATGGCTTCCACTTCCATGCAGGCGCCGCGCGGCAAGGCCGCGACACCGACGGCGGCCCGCGCCGGATACGGGGCGGTAAAAAATTCCTGCATCAATTCATTGACCGTGGCGTAGTCGCCCAGATCGGTCAGGTACAGCGTGAGCTTGAGGATCGAATCCAGGCCACCTCCGCCGGCGGCAGCCACCGCGCGCAGGTTCGTGAAAGCCCGGCGGGTTTCGACCTCGATGCCGCCCTCGACCAGTGCACCGGTAGCCGGATCGAGTCCGATCTGCCCCGAAAGGAAGACCCAATCGCCCGCGCGAACGGCTTGCGAATAGGTCCCGATCGCCGCCGGCGCGTCGGCGGTGGAAATCACGTCTTTTGACACGGTTGCCTTTTCCCTTGCGAATGCAGGGCCCATTGTGCCGCAAACGCCTACCAATCGGAATTCGACGCCCTTCCCGGGTACCGGTTCAGGTTCGCACCACGTGCAGCACCGAGTTTGTCTTGCGCAACCGCCGGATGATGCGCGCCAGATGGTCGCGGTCATGCACCGTGACCTCCAACAGCAGCACCGAGGTGCCGTCCTCGCGTTCGTTTACCTGGGCATGGTGGATGTTGGACCCTTCGGCCGACACCGTGGCCGCCACGGCGGCCAGTACACCTCTTTCGTCTTTTACTTCCAGGCGCAGTTCCGCCGGATAGTCGCGCCGCCCTTCCCGGTGAAAGGCGATATCCACCACCCGGTCGCTGTCTTTCTGCGCGATCAGGTTGCCGCAATCAACCCGGTGCACCACCAGGCCCTTGCCGCGGGTCAGCAGCCCGGCAATACGGTCGCCCGGGATAGGATGGCAGCAACGCGCCAGCGACACGGCGAGCCCCTCGGTGCCGCGGATTTCGATCGGCGTCGTTTCGGCCTGCGGTTCCGTATCGCCATCGGTCACGAAACGCTTGGCCACCAGCAATGCCGGCAGTTCGCCCATACCGATGCGACGCAACAGTTCCGCCGGTTCCTCGATCTTGAGCTCGGCGGCGACACGTCCCAGCTGCCGGGTCTTGCGTTTCAAGTCCAGGTGATAACTCTCCATCGCTTGTTGCAGCATGCGCCGGCCGAGGCGTTCGGCGTCCTCGGCGCGCAGGTCGCGCAGGAAGCGGCGCAGCGCCGAGCGCGCCTTGGCGCTCACCACGAAATTGAGCCACGCCGGATTGGGGCGGGCGCTTCGCGCGGTGATGATTTCCACCGTCTGCCCTGTCTGCAACTGGGTCCGCAACGGCACCAGCCGCCGATCCACCTTGGCCGACACGCAGGCGTTGCCGATGTCGGTATGCACGGCATAGGCAAAGTCCACCGGCGTGGCGCCACGGGGCAACTCGATGATTTCGCCCTTGGGCGTGAACACGTAGATTTCGTTGGGAGCGAGGTCGATCTTGGCGTGTTCGAGAAATTCGATCGGCGTCGCGCTTTCGGCGTTGATCTCGTCCAGGCTGCGCAGCAGGTCCCGCGTACGGACTTCGTCGGAGCCCGTGCCTTGCCCGGTCTTGTACATCCAGTGCGCGGACACCCCGTTTTCCGCCACCTGCTCCATGGCCTCGGTGCGAATCTGCACTTCCACCGGCTGGCCGGTAGGTCCCACGATCACGGTATGCAGCGACTGGTAGCCGTTGGCCTTGGGCAGCGCGATGTAATCCTTGAACCGCCCCGGGACCGGGCGGTAAACCCCATGTACCAGGCCGAGCACGCGGTAGCACTCGTCCACGTTCCCGGTCACGATCCGGATGCCGTGGATGTCCATCACCTCGCTCAGGTGCAGGCTCTTGTCGCGCATCTTGCGATAGATACTGTAAAGCGCCTTGTCGCGGCCGCTGACCTGGGCATCCAGTTCGGCGACTATACAACGCCCTGCCAGCGTCTTGATCATCTTGGGTACGGCACTGACGCGCAGGCCGCGCTCGCGGCGTACCGCTCGCGCCAACACCCGATAGCGGTCCGGATGCAGGCTGCGGAAACCCAGGTCCTCGAGTTCGAGCCGGATTCGTCGCATCCCGAGACGGTGGGCGATGGGCGCGTAGATCTCCAGGGTTTCGCGCGCAATGCGGCGACGTTTCTCGGGCGGCATGACGCCCAGCGTGCGCATGTTGTGCAGTCGATCGGCGAGCTTGATCAGGATCACCCTCACATCGGCCACCATCGCCAGCACCATCTTGCGGAAATTCTGGGCCTGGGCCTCGCGCCGGCTTTCGAAACGAATCTGGGTCAGTTTGGACACCCCGTCGACCAGGCGCGCCACTTCCTCGCCGAACAATTCGGCGAGCTCGCTGCGCTCTGCCGGGGTATCCTCGATCACGTCGTGGAGCAACGCCGCTTCCAGCGTTGCCGCATCCAGCGACATCTGCGCCAGGATACGGGCCACCGCCAGGGGATGGGTGATGTAGGGTTCGCCGCTCAGGCGTCGCTGGTTGCTGTGCGCCTGCTGCGCATACAGGTAGGCCCGGCGGACTTCCTCGATTTCGGCCGGCGCCAGGTAGCGCGCCAGGTCGGCGGTCAGGTCACTGAGGCTGGGTTCGGTTTCGCTCGCAACAGAACCGGGGCGATGCAGGGCACGCATGATAGTGTCCTGTCCGGCCCTGGCCCGTCAAGCCTTTTCGGGCTTGTCCCCGGTGCTGTCCCCTTCCTCTTTTGCCGCTTCTTCTTCGCTGATTTCCTCTTCCTCTTCCTCGTCGTCGTCAACGGACAGATCGACTTCGATGTCGTCCACATCGGGTAGCGTGAAAATCTCGCGCTCGCTCGGCTCGTCCGATTCCTCCAGGATCGAGCGGTCCACCATGCCCGCCGCTATCTCGCGCAGCGCCACCACGGTGGGCTTGTCGCCTTCTATCTCCACCCCGGCCTCGCGTCCATGGGCGAGCTGTCGCGCGCGCTTGGAGGCGACCAGAACGAGGTCGAACAGGTTATCAATCTTGTCGGTACAGTCTTCGACAGTAACTCTGGCCATGGTGTGCGTCGGGCCGCGAAGGCGGCTTTTGAAAGGTATTCAATAGTTTAAGTGATCCGTCAACCCTGCGCCAGCCCGCGCGCACCAGGCATCCCGCTCTCAGCGATTATCCAGCAGTCCGGCGGCGAAGCCGGACAGCCCCGGGCGCGTCCTGCGGAGATTGTCCCCGTGGCCGCCGAGCACCGCCGCCAGATCGGCAACGGCCTGCTCGAAGCGATCATTGACGATCACATAGTCATACTCGCCCCAGTGGGCCATCTCCTCGGTCGCGGCCGCCATGCGACGGGTGATCGTGCTCTCGCTGTCGGTGCCCCGCCGGGTCAACCGGGACCTCAGGCTTTCCCGCGAAGGCGGCAGGATGAAGATCGAGACCGCCTCGGGCTGCCTTTGACGCACCTGTCTCGCGCCTTGCCAATCGATTTCCAACACCACGTCGTGTCCGGCGGCGTGTTCACGCTCCACGTCCGCCGCCGCGGTGCCGTATCCGTTACCGAACACCTCGGCCGACTCGAGAAACGCATCCTCGGCCTGCATCAGCCGGAAACGCGCCATGTCGATGAAATGATAGTCGCGCCCATCCACCTCGCCGGGTCGTGGCGCGCGCGTGGTGTAGGAGATCGAAAAGACCAGCGTCGGGGTTCGCTCGATCAATGCTTTCAGCAAGGATGTCTTGCCGGCCCCGGAAGGCGCCGAAACGACAAACAGTTGTCCCCGCGCACGGGCATGGCTCCGATCCTCACTCAATATTCTGCACCTGCTCTCGCATTTCCTCGATCAGGACACGGCAATCCAGTGCCCGACGATTGATCTCCATGTCCCCGGCCTTGGACGCCAGGGTACCCGCTTCGCGCCCGAGTTCCTGCATCAGGAAGTCGAGCCGCCGGCCGACGGGCTTGTCGGCACCGAGCAGACGCCGGACTTCCCTCGCGTGTGCCGCCAGCCGGTCGAGCTCCTCGTCCACGTCCTGGCGCACGACGAGCAACGCTGCTTCCTGTGCCACGCGCCCGGCCTCCACGCTCTCGCCCAACGCCTCCAGCCGCGCCTCCAGGCGTGACTTGAGTCCGGTTTTCACCTCGGGAAGACGGGCGACGATAGTCGCCACGCAATCCTCCAGCCGATCCAACCGCCGGTTCAACGCATCGGACAACGCCGCGCCTTCGCGTTCGCGGGCGGCCACCAGCCCGCCGATCACTTCCTCGCTCAACGCTTCGAGCACCGGCAGCAGCGCATCGGTGGCGACTACCGGCGGCTGCACCACCCCGGGCCAGGCCAGGAGGCTCAACACATCGGTCGCCAGCGGTATGTCCGTTTGTGTCTCTCGCGCCAGACCACGGGCTGCCTGCATCACATCGCTCACCAGCACATCGTTCACGGCAAGCCCCATCCCCGCCGCCGCGCGCCAGCGCAACTGGGCCTCGATCCGCCCACGGGCGAGGCCCGCACGCAACCGTTCGCGCAGCGGATTTTCCAGGGCACGCAACGTCTCGGGCAGGCTGATCTTGAGATCGAGATAGCGATGATTGACCGCACGCAGTTCCAGCGCAAGCTCCCCCCATTCGCCCTCACGGCGAGCCAGAGCAAAGCCGGTCATGCTGCGCATTGTCGATCGCCTTGACGTGAAAGCAGGCATGTTACGCTAAGCTTTCGTCAAGCGAAACCCGCCGGGCCCGTCATCGAATGCATGCGTTATGGAGCTAGACAGCGCCCAGGTCAGTCTTATAGGGCACCGTCAGGACAATCAGGATCGGGCCGAGGTGCTGTTCGGTGACGAAAGCCAATTGGCCATCGTGGCCGACGGCATGGGGGGGCATGCACGCGGCGACCTCGCCGCGGAAACGGCGGTCGCTTCAATGATCAACAGCTTCCGCCAACTGCGCCAAAACCCCCTGCCCCCGGAAAAATTCTTCAAAATGGCCCTGGGCACGGCCCACGAGGAGGTCCTTGCCCTGGGCGCCGGGATGCGTCCCGAGATTCGCCCCGGCACCATCATCGTGTGTGCGCTCGTGACTGCCAATCAGTTGTGCTGGTCGCACATCGGCGACAGCCGGGCCTACCACCTGCGTAACGGACGCGTCATCGCCCGCACCCAGGACCAGTCGGTAGTCGGTGAACTGCTGGCCGCCGGGGAAATCACGACCGCGCAGGCATTGATCCACCCCGAACGCCACATGGTGCAATACTGCCTGGGCGTCGACGAGAACACGCCGCCCATTCCGGTAAGCGAACCGAGCAAGCTGAAGGCCGGCGACATCGTACTGCTGTGCAGCGACGGCCTGTGGAGCCAACTGGGTGAAGCCTACATCGTCGAGCGGCTCAGCCAGGCGGATGATTTGCAGCACGCCCTGCAGGCACTCGCCGAAGACGCCGTTCGCGGCGGGCATCCGCAGAGCGACAATGTCACCGCCGTCGCCTTCCGCGCCCTGGATTGACATCAAGGAACCGCCGATGCGCCCCGACAACCGACAACCGGATGAACTGCGTCCGCTGAACATTACCCGTGCCGTCAATCGACATGCCGAGGGGTCGGCACTGATCGAATGCGGCGCCACCCGGGTGTTGTGCACCGCCTCGGTGGAAGAGCGTGTCCCGCCTTTCCTGCGCGGCACCAAGCGCGGCTGGACGACGGCCCAGTACGGCATGTTGCCGCGCGCCACCGGCACCCGCAGCGAACGCGAAGCGGCACGCGGACGCCAGGGCGGACGCACCCAGGAAATCCAGCGTCTGATCGGGCGCAGCCTGCGCACCACGGTGGACTTCGAACTGCTGGGCGAGCGCACCATTACCCTGGACTGCGACGTACTCCAGGCCGACGGCGGCACCCGCACCGCGGCCATCACCGGGGCCTGGGTGGCGCTGGCGGACGCCGGTGACTGGCTGGTGCAGCAGGACCGATGCAAACGCACGCCGATCACCTCCCAGGTGGCGGCCGTCTCGGTCGGCGTGTGGCGCGGCGAGCCGGTACTCGATCTCGCCTACGCCGAAGACAGCGAAGCGGACGTCGACTGCAACATCGTCATGAACGCCGCGGGCCATTTCATCGAAATCCAGGGTACGGCCGAAGGCGCCACCTTCGACGAGGGCGAACTGAATCGCATGCTCGCGCTGGCGCGGAGCGGCATCGAAACGCTGCTCGACGACCAGCGCCGGTGCAGGAAGGTCACGACCCGATGAACCGCCGGGTGGTTATCGCCACCGGCAACCGGGGGAAACTCGCCGAACTCCTGCGCCTGCTCGACCCCCTGGGCCTGGAACCGGTGGCGCAATCCGAATACGGCCTCGACGGCGTGGCCGAAGACGCACCGACCTTTATCGAGAATGCCCTGGCCAAGGCCCGCGCCGCGTCCCGTGTATCGGGATTGCCGGCGATTGCAGACGATTCCGGGCTGGAAGTGGATACCCTGAACGGGGCGCCCGGAGTGCACTCGGCCCGATACGCCGGCGAACACGGCGATGACGCCGCCAACAACCGGAAGCTGCTTGCGGAATTAAAGACCCGCCCCGGGATGTCGCGTACCGCCAACTTCCGATGCATCGCCGTCTATCTGCGCCACCCGGACGATCCCGCCCCTCTCATCGGCGAAGGCGTGTGGCGCGGCGAAATCGCAGCGGCACCTTGCGGCACCGGCGGCTTCGGCTACGATCCGCTGTTTCTCCTGCCCGACCGCGGGCTCACCGCGGCCGAACTCGGCCCGGAACTCAAGAACAAATTGAGCCACCGGGGACAGGCTCTCAACGACCTGGTGCGCCAATTGGAGGAACGGAATCGGAGCCCGGGGACCGGATCCCGACACAGCTAGAGAGGCTTCAGCCGGAATTTTCCCTTCCCCGCCCCTCTGCCGCTTAGGCGATCATCCAGGCAAATTCGCAACCGGGACAACCGCTGCTGCAATCAGTTGCGTCCCCCGCCTCCGCCATTATTCGTGTGTGACGGGCGTCCGGGGTGCAGCATGGAGTGCTGGTGCACATAAAACGTCGAGCTCGCCTGGCCCTCGTTGCGGCCACCGGGCCCCACGACGGTCACCGTCAACGTGTGGGTGCCGCGATACACCTTGTTCATTTCAAGGGATGTCTCCGCCCTGGGCTTGCCCAGGTTCTGGCCGTCGTATTGATACTGCAGCAATGACGATCCCTTCAGGGGCGGCGTGACCCGCACGTTCACCTGCACCTTGTAGTTCACCGGCCACAAGGTGGTGCCCGGGGAAGGTGCAAGGATCTTGACCTGGTAGGCCGGACCGGCGGCACTCTCCCCGGGTGGCGGCCGGGTCGCGGCTTCAGGACCCGCGCTCGAGGCCGGTGCCTTGAAATTCAGGACCGTCAGGGAACCGGCCTGGACCTTTTGGGCCCCCTCGTGAGGTTGGTCGGAGTAATGCACTACGCCCTGGGCATCGACCCAGCGGTAAACGGTGGTTCCGGCCACGGCCAGGGCGGGCACCAATATCAATGCCGCCAGGCAGGCCCATGTCTTCCTTTTCATGACACAAGCCTAGCGCGGGTGCCTGCGGCACGCAAGCGGAATAAACCTACACGCTCCCGAAAAACCGGGTAACCGACAATGCGCCGGACGTCGGCTAGCGACGCAGGCGCGACAGCAGTCCGTCGAGCTGATCCAGGCTGGAGTAGTGAATCACCAGTTTGCCCTTGCCCTTGCCGGCGGCCTGCACGGCGACCTTGGTCGCCAGCCGTTCGGTGAGTTCGCGTTCCAGGGCCGAGACATTGGGATCACGACGGGGTGTTTCGCCTTCCACCCGGGGTCGTTTCAAGCGCCGCACGAGGGCTTCCGCCTCGCGCGCCGACATGCCGCGCGCGGCAATATGGCGCGCCGCTTCGGCCTGCTGGCGCGCCGGCAGCGACAACAGCGCACGCGCATGCCCCATCGCGAGCTTGCCCTCGCGCACCAGGCGCTTGGCCTCGGCACAGAGTTCGGTCAGGCGCACCAGGTTGGTCACGGCGGTCCGCGAGCGACCCACCGCGTTCGCCGCTTCGGCATGCGTGAGTTCGAATTCCTCGGTGAGGCGGATCAGGGCGTCGGCCTCTTCCAGCGGATTCAGGTCCTCGCGCTGGATGTTTTCGATCAGGGCGATCGCCACCGCGGCCTGGTCGGCGATCTCGCGCACCACGACCGGCACTTCGGCCAGGCCCGCCAGCTGCGAGGCCCGCCAGCGCCGCTCGCCGGCAATGATTTCGTAGTGGTCCTTGCCGAGCGGGCGCACGATGAGCGGTTGGACCACGCCCTGGGCCTTGATCGAATCGGCCAGGCTGCGCAGCGCCTCGGGCTGAATATCCTTGCGCGGCTGGTAGCGTCCGCGTTCGAGTTGCTCAACCGGCAGGCGCATCAGGCGTTCGCCCTTGCGCGGCGCCTCCTGCGCCGTCTCGACATCACTCAGCAAGGCATCCAGCCCGCGTCCCAAGCCCCGCCGTTTCGCTGTCACTTCAAGCCCGCCTCATGGCACGATCGTGACGGGATTTTAACAGCGCGCGGAAACCGCCCGCTCACGAGGCAGCCGCCGCGGGCGCCGCCGCCTGTTCGCGCCGCAAAACCTCACCCGCCAGCGCTAGATACGCCAGCGCGCCGCGCGAAGCGCGATCGTAGATCAACACCGGGGCACCATGACTCGGCGCCTCCGCCAGGCGCACGTTGCGCGGGATTACGGTGCGATACACCTGGTCCTTGAAATGCATGATGAGCTGGCCGGAGACATCGCTGGTGAGGTTGCTTCGCGGGTCGTAGAGCGTGCGCAGGATGCCTTCGATCCTGAGTCGCGGGTTGACTGTTTCGCGGATGCGCTGGATCGTCTCGGTCAGCGCGGACAACCCCTCCAATGCATAGTATTCGCACTGCATGGGGATCAGCACGCCATCCGCGGCGCTCAGCGCGTTGACAGTCAACAGGTTCAGGGCCGGCGGGCAGTCGATGAAGATGTAATCGTAACTATCGACCACCGGCTCCAGTGCCTTTTTCAATCGGTGTTCTCGGCCGAGCTCGGTCACCAGCCGCACTTCGGCCGTGGTGAGGTCGCCGCTGGTGGGGGCAATGTCGAAGCTGGCCTGGTTGAAATCCAGGGTCTGCACGATCTCGGCCAGTGCGGCCTCACCCAGCAGCACGTCGGCCATGGTGGTGGACAACTTGCGCTTGTCGATGCCGCTGCCCGTGGTCGCGTTGCTCTGCGGATCGATGTCTATCAGCAGAACGCGGCGGCGAGTGGCGGCCAGCGACGCCGCAAGATTGACGGCGGTGGTGGTCTTTCCCACCCCGCCCTTCTGGTTCGCCACCGCGATGATCCGTCCCATGATTACCTTCCCGGCTCCTGCGCCCCGCGCTCCACTATCACGATACAACGCTCGGCTTCCTGATCCGGCAGCGTAACCGGGTTGACGCGTGAACGCCAGCCGCCCGGCAGGGCGGCGAGCTCGGCCTCGACCGTAGCGCGCTGGCCCTTGAGTGCCACCAGGCGTCCGCCGGGCGCCAGGCCTGGCGCGATCCATTCGAGCAATTGCGCCAGCTCGGCCAGCGCCCGCGCCGTGACGGTATCAAATCCCCGATCCGGTCGACAGGACTCGACCCGTCCGGCATGCACACTGACCCGCCCGGACAGCCCCAGCTCGCGCACCGCGTGCTCCAGGAACCGGGCCTTCTTTCCGGTCGACTCCGCCAGGACCCATTGCGTCGCGGGGGCCAGCAGGGCCAGCACCATGCCCGGCAGGCCGGCGCCGCTGCCGGCATCGAGCATCCGCGTGCCGCGCAGATAGGGCAATGCGGCGGCCGAATCGAGCACGTGGCGGTGCACCATGTCGCCGGGATCGCGCACGGCCGTGAGATTGTAGGCGCGGTTCCACTCGGCGATCAGGCCAACGTAGCGGGCCAGTGCATCAACGGTTTCCGGCGCGGCGCTGATCCCCTGCCGGTTCAGGCCGGTCTCGATGTCCCCCTGCAACTGCCTTCGGTCCGCCCGGCTCATCCGTTCCGCCTCACAGGACCGGCGCAAAGCTGTCGGCGCGCGCCATGCCCCAATAGCGCCGATACATCGGATGGGAACTGCCGTCGAGCAGTTCCCCCGCCTGCAGGTAATCGTAGAATTCGGCCGCGGTGCGGACTTCGTCGGAGGAAATCCGCATGTCTAGATGGTGCGGCTTGAGTTCACCCGGATGGTCCAGCCCCGCGGCCGAGGTGACCACACCCAAAGCACGCACCGTATGGTGATGGAAACGATACACGTGCCGGGCCTTGTCCTCGACGTCCAGGGAACGCTGGCGACGCGGATCCATCGTCGTGATGCCGGTCGGGCAGCGCCCGGTGTGGCAGTTCTGTGACTGGATGCAGCCCAGGGAAAACATGAAGCCGCGAGCGGAGTTGCACCAGTCCGCGCCGATGGCCAGGTTCACGGCGATCCTGAACCCGGTTACCGCCTTGCCGCTGGCACCAATGCGGATTTTTTCCCGCAGGCCGGTGCCGACCAGCGCATTGTGCGCAAACAGCAACCCTTCTCGCAACGGCGTTCCCAGGCCGTCCGACAATTCCAGCGGCGCCGCCCCCGTCCCGCCCTCGGCGCCGTCAACGACGATGAAGTCCGGCAGGATGCCGGTTTCCAGCATCGCCTTGCAGACCGCAAGAAATTCCCAGCGATGACCGATGCAGAGCTTGAAGCCGGTAGGCTTTCCGCCGGAGAGCTCTCGCAGGCGGGCCACGAATTCCAGCAGTCCGGCCGGCGTTGAAAAAGCCGGGTGCGAGGATGGCGAAATACAGTCCTCGCCTTGCGGCACCTTGCGGGCGGCCGCGATTTCGGCGGTGACCTTGGCGCCCGGCAGCAATCCGCCGTGGCCCGGCTTGGCGCCCTGGGACAGCTTGATTTCCACCATCTTCACCTGCTCGTCACGCGCCTGGTCGCGGAACATGCCGGCGTTGAAACCGCCGTCCTCGTTGCGGCAGCCGAAATAGCCGCTGCCGATCTCCCAGATCAGGTCGCCCCCGTATTTGCGGTGATAGGGACTGATACCGCCTTCGCCGGTGTCGTGGGCGAAACCGCCCAGGCTGGCGCCCTTGTTGAGCGCCATGATCGCGTGCGGGCCGAGTGCGCCGAAACTCATCGCCGAGATGTTGAACACGGAAGCCGAGTACGGCTTGTCGCATTGCGGCCCACCGATTCCGACGCGCGGCATGTCCTCGACTGCCCGTTCGCGTGTGGCCGCGATGGAATGATTCAACCATTCGTATTCCTCGTCGTATACGTCGAGCTCGGTACCGAACGGTTTAGAGGCGGAGATGTCGCGGGCGCGCTTGTAGATGATGTTGCGTTCGTTGTGGTCGAACGGCGTGCCGTCGGTATCGCTCTCGACGAAGTACTGGCGGACCTGGTGGCGAATGTATTCCGCCAGGAAACGGATGCGGGCGAGAATCGGGTAGTTGCGCAACACGTTGTGTTCGCGCTGCACGAGATCGACGATGCCGACCAGGGTCAACGGCAAGGTGACGGACAGCCCCCACAACCAGGGCAATCCGGCGAACGCGCCCAGCAGGGCAAAGGCGATCGTCAGGAAAAGCATCGAACCGAAAGCGAAAAAGCGCATGCAACTCTCCTTGGCACCGACTGGCTATCGCGGGCACGCACCCCGGCCTTTACCTGCGCAGCCGTCGGTCGTGCATCATCCTAGTTTACGCAATAGCCGCCGGAACCCGGCGGGCACAACCGGGTTGTGTAAGATGGCCTCCTGTTTCTGCGGCGTTCGGGGAGCTAACAATGACAACACGGGTCAGCGGGCGCCAGATCGGCCTCGTCACCGCCACCGCGCTGGTCATCGGCAACATGGTCGGCTCGGGCATTTTCCTGCTGCCCGCCTCGCTTGCACCCTACGGCATCTACAGCCTGTGGGGCTGGGGTTTCAGCACCCTGGGCGCCTTGCTTCTGGCCTGGGTATTCAGCAGCCTGGCTCGCCGCCTGGCCCGTGCGGGCGGCCCCTATGCCTACCCGCGCGAGGCCTTCGGTGACTTCGCCGGATTCCTGATCGCCTGGGTCTACTGGCTGAGCATCCTCGGCACCAATGCCGCCATCGCCGTCGCCTTCACCAGTTATCTCGTCCCGTTCTTCCCCGCCCTGCACGCCTCGCCGTTGCTCGGCGGACTGGCGGCCATCGCCGCCACCTGGGTGCTCACCGGAGTCAACATCTGGGGGGTGCACGCCGCGGGCAAGGTACAGGTGGTGACCGTGATCCTCAAGCTTTCCCCCCTGCTCGCACTGGCCGTGTTCGGTGCCTTCTATTTCGATCCGCACGTTCTCGTCGCGGGTCACAGCACGGCCTCTCCGGCCCAGTCGATCAACACGGCCGCCGCGTTCACCATGTGGGCCTTCCTGGGCCTGGAGTGCGCCACCGTGCCGGCCGGCCACGTCCGGGATGCGAGCAAGACCATCCCGCGTGCAACGCTGATCGGCACCATCATCGCCGCCGTCTTCTATATCGCCAGCACAACCGTGGTCATGGGCATCATCCCCAGCACGTCCCTCGCCCAGTCCAACGCACCGTTCGCGGATGCGGCGAAACTGCTCTGGGGCAGCTGGGCCGGCTACCTGATCGCCGGCGCCGCCCTGGTGTCCTGTTTCGGGGCGCTGAACGGCTGGATCCTGATGCAGGGCCAGTTGCCGCAGGCCGTGGCGCGCGACGGCCTGTTCCCCAAAGTGCTTGCCCGCGAATCGCGGTTCGGCACCCCGGTGGTGGCGCTGCTCGTCTCGAGCGTGCTCGCCACGTTGCTCATCCTCGCCAACTACAGCCACGGCCTGGTGCAGATGTTCAACGTCCTCATCCTGCTTACCACGTTCTTCACGCTGGTGCCCTACATGTTCTGCGCCATGGCCGAGATCGTGCTCGCGCGCCGGCACGGTCGTCCCGCACGAACCCTGTGGCGCAACGTCGTGCTCGCGTGCCTGGCTTTCGCCTTCGCGCTGTGGGCCGCGGCCGGAACCGGCAAGGACTCGATTTACTGGGGCGGACTGCTGCTGCTCGCCGGCATCCCGGTCTACGTCTGGCAGACGCGCAGGAAGGTGGATACCACTGCAACCTGATTTACTAAGCCGAACGTCAGCAGGATGACATCCAGCGGCTTCGAGCCGGGTCGTATACAAGGCGCGTAGCCGCAGGAAGGGTCGTTCCCTTTCAAGGCTGCGCAACGCAGTACACGGCCCGGCTCGGAACCGCCC
>Ga0102953_1000219_pt1 | contig 41042 bp, 36 predicted proteins | sample SalPon2A_C_D2_MG_FD_78509 | JGI IMG/M metagenome (GOLD analysis project Ga0102953, IMG submission 78509) | Soil microbial communities from South San Francisco under conditions of wetland restoration - Salt Pond MetaG R2A_C_D2_MG | ecosystem: Environmental > Terrestrial > Soil > Wetlands | place... | reverse complement strand
CGGCAGGGCTGCCGGCCGCCGTACAGCGAAACGATTACTGGTAGAAGCTGCGGAGCTGTTTGCTGCGCGTGGGGTGGCGCAGCTTGCGCAGGGCCTTGGCTTCGATCTGGCGGATGCGCTCGCGGGTCACATCGAAGTCCTGGCCGATCTCCTCCAGGGTGTGGTCGCGGCGCTCACCGATGCCGAAGCGCATGCGCAGCACCTTCTCCTCGCGCGGGGTGAGCGACTTGAGCACCTGCCGGGTGGTTTCGTGCAGGTTCTGGCTCATCGCCATGTCGTCCGGCAGAGCGATCTTCTGGTCCGGAATGAAGTCGCCCAGGTGCGAATCCTCCTCCTCGCCGATGGGCGTTTCCAGGGACGTCGGCTCCTTGGCGATCTGGAACACCTTGCGCACCTTGTCCAGCGGCAGGTCGAGGATCTTGGCGATTTCCTCGGGCGTGGGCTCGCGCCCCAGCTCCTGCACAAGCTGCCGCGAGGTGCGCAGCAGCTTGTTCATCGTCTCGATCATGTGCACGGGCACACGGATCGTGCGGCCCTGATCGGCGATGGCGCGCGTGATCGCCTGGCGAATCCACCACGTGGCGTAGGTGGAGAACTTGTAGCCGCGGCGGTACTCGAACTTGTCCACCGCCTTCATGAGGCCGATGTTGCCCTCCTGGATCAGATCCAGGAACTGCAGGCCGCGGTTGGTGTACTTCTTGGCGATGCTGATCACCAGCCGCAGGTTGGCCTCGGTGAGCTGGCTCTTGGCCCGCTTCACCTTGCGTTCCGATGCGATGAGCTGGCCGATCTCCTTCTCGAACTCCTCGCGGCTCACCTCGGTCTGCTCGATGAGCTTGGCGATGCGGTTCTCGCCGATGCGCACCTTTTCCAGGAAGCGGCGCGCGACCCGCGGCGAGTAGCCGGAGATGGTCTCGATCTTCTGCGTGGCCGCATCACGCGAGCGGTTGTCCTTGGCGTTCAGCCACCGCTCGATCAGCGCCTCGATCTTGTCCGCGTCACCACCCAATTCCTTCTGGTGGCGGCTGAGCTGCCGGCTGGTGTGGTTGATCTTGTCGCGGTGCTGCAGCATCACGCTGCACATGGAGTCGATCTGGCGCGAGTTGAAGTTGATGCTCTTGATGCCCTCGGCCATTTCCGTGCGCAGCTTGCGGCCCGTCTCGGCATCCTTGGCGGCCGGGCGCTTCTTCTTGTGCAGCTTCTCCAGCTTGTCCCAGGCGCCTTGCACGCGGTCCAGCGCCTCTAGCACCTTGGAAACGGCGACGCCCTCTTCCTCGATGACGTTGTCGTCCTCGTCCATGCCGGAGATGATCTCCTGCACCTTGATCTTCCCGTTGCGCAGCTTGGCGCCCAGGTTGAGCAGGTAGCGGGCCACCAGGGGCGAGCGCGCAAGCACTTCGATCATGTCGCGCTGGCCGTCCTCGATGCGCTTGGAGATTTCCACTTCCTCTTCGCGCGTGAGCAGCTTGATGTAGCCCATCTCGCGCAGATACATGCGCACCGGATCGTCCGTGCGCGTGTCGGCGGTGGGCTCCAGGTCCAGCTCCTCGGTCTCCTCCTCCTCGGAGGGCGCGGCGGCCTTGGCCAGGCTCACGTTCCCCGCACTGTCGATCACTTCGATGTTCATCTCGGACAGGATCATGAAGATCTCATCCAGCTGCTCGGCGTTGGATTCGCCCGGCGGCAGGGCATCGTTGATCTCGTCCAGCGTTAGGAATCCCTTCTCCTTGCCATTGGCAATCAGTTGCTTGATGACTTTGCTCTGGTCCAGCGCTTCGACGCTGGGCGGAATCTCCGCCAGCGCGGGCACGGTACCCTTGGTCTTGGTAACAGGCTTGGTGGTCTTCACAGTCTTCTTGCTGGTCGTCGCGATAGCTTTCATAGCCTTTCGGGAATAGGCGTTGGTGGCCGTTCCTGGATGGGGGAACAGCCCGACGGCTCCCTTGAAGCAGCGGGTGTGTCACAACTACGAATGATGATGCGACCGATCAGCGGGCGACTGCGGGAAAAGGGTGGCCGGCAGTGGTGTTGAAGACGGTTGCGGATACGTCCTGGGTGCCTGGCTTCTGCCGTGGCGAGGATCCGATCCGACCGTGGCTTCATGCAATCGCGGTCCGGCATTTCTCCGCACGCCCACATGGGCAGCGAGGACGCGGGTCAGGTAATTCTGACAGCGCCCCGATCTATTAAATTACCACCCTATTCGGTGTGTTGCAACCATTTATCCCAGCGAAAACAGTGCGCTTGGCGCGCGCAGCAAAATGCCCGCAGTGACGGGAAAGGCGCCACCGGGGCCTTCGCACGGGGTAGTGGCCCGGAAACCCTGTTGCAACCGAGCTTCCCGCCGGTTATAAAGAGGCGGAAGCGAATCGGGACAGGGGAAATGCGCCGGCTTCGGAGGCCCTATCCGATCCACATCGCCGGTCTCCACTGAATTCTGACGCCGCAGACGAGCGGCCGGTTCAACCGGCTGTGGTCCGCGGTCACTTGCGTACCCACCAGCACGACGGCGCTTATGGGAGTCCATCAGGCCGAACGCGGCGTGGCGCTGCTGCGCATCGTGGTGGGGTTCTGGATCCTGCGCACGGCACTCTCACACCTGATCTGGACCCCCTGGCCCTGGGCCGCGGGCTACTGGGTGCAGGTGGTGACGACGCGGCTGGCCGAGCACGCGCTGGACCATCCGTCGTTCTGGGTGCGCTACTTCATCCAGCAGGCCTTGCTGCCCAATGCCGCGGCCTATACGGGCGTCACGGTAGTGCTGCAACTGCTGGCAGGCATCTCTCTCACCTTCGGCCTGCTGACCGTGCCGGGCGCTTTTATCGCGGCCCTGCTGGCGCTGGTGGGCGGCATCCTCACGCACTACCAGGGCGACGTGCTGCTCGGCTTCTACCTGATGCAGGGGGTGGCGGCGATCGTGTGCATGTTCACCCGCGCCGGCCGGCGCTGGGGCTTCGATGCCTTCCTGGCCGGCATGAAGTCCCGCGCTTTGCTCTGGTGACCCGGACCTGCCGGCCCGCCTCCCATCTGTGTCTGCTTCTCAGCCCCCGAAGCGCTCGATGCGGATCAGCTGGGTCTTCCCGGCGATGAAGGGCATGGGCTCGATCTCGCGCAGGCTCTGGCGCACGTCGGCCTCGCGGGCGCGGTGGGTGATCAGGATCACCTGCACGGGCTCGTCCGGGTGCCGGGAGCGCGCGGGCTGGATCATGGACTGGATGCTGATGTCGTGCTCGCCCATCACGCGCGTGATTGCCGCCAGCACGCCCACGCGGTCCAGCACCTGGAAGCGCAGGTAGTACTCGGATTCCAGTTTCTCGATCTTCATCACCGGCACGTCGCGCAGCGCCTCGCGAATCACCGACAGCGCGGGGATCTTGCTACGGATGCCGGCGCGCAGGTTGCGCGCGATGTCGATGATGTCGCTCACCACGGCGCTGCCGGTGGGGCCGCCGCCCGCACCCCGGCCGTAGGACATGGTGGCGTCCACGTTGTCGCCGGTGAGGAACACCGCATTGAACACGCCGTTCACCGAGGCCAGCAGATGCTCCTGCTCCACCAGGGTGGGATGCACCCGCGCCTCCACCTCCCCGTTGTTGAGCTTGCCGATGGCCAGCAGCTTGATGGTGAAGCCGAGCTGCGCGGCATACGTGATATCCATGGGCGTGATGCCGCGGATGCCCTCCACGTAGACGTCGGCATAGGGCACCATCGTCCCGTAGGCCAGATTCACCAGCACCGCGATCTTGTGCGCCGCGTCGATGCCGTCCACGTCGAAGGTGGGGTCCGCCTCCGCGTAGCCCAGCCGCTGGGCCTCGGCCAGCACCGCGTCAAAAGCCGCGCCCTCGGCCGTCATTTTGGAGAGGATGTAGTTGCAGGTGCCGTTGACGATGCCCGAGATCTCCAGGATGCGCTCGCTGGAGAGCCCCTCCTTGAGTGAACGCAGCACGGGGATGCCGCCGGCCACGGAGGCCTCCATGCCGATGGCGAGTTGTTTCTCGTACACCTTCTGGAACACCTCGCGGGCGCATTCGGCCAGCAGCGCCTTGTTGGCCGTGACCACCGGCTTGCCGGCATCCAGCGCGCCCAGCACAACATCGCGGGCCGTCGTCGTGCCGCCGATCAGCTCCACTACGATGTCGATCTCCGGATCGCCCAGGATGCTCGCCGGGTCCGCCGAGATCTCGATGCCGTCCAGCGGCACGTCGCGCGTCTTTTCCGGGTGCGCCACCACCGCGCGCTTGATGCGTACGCCGGTTCCCAGCCGCGACCGGATCAGCTCCTGGTTGTTGCGCAAGATGGATGCGACGGCCGAGCCGACCACGCCCAGGCCGAACAAGCCGATCTGGATGTCGCCCATGGTGAACGGAATGCGTTGAAGGGTGCGCGCGCGAATGAGATACTGACCCGGTACCGGGACGTACGTTACTGACGTTAAACCAAAATACGTAGCGCGTCCCGGCCCAGGCGGCAAGGTCGGTTGCGCAGGTGCGTGCGGATGCGGATGCACCGGGGCGCGACCGAGCGGAGTCGCGGCGCATCCTGCGCCGGAAGGCCAATCCCGCAGGGACAAGCCATGCTGAAATGGATCTTCTTCACCCTGGCCAGCGCGTTCGTGGCGCTGGAGGTGACGGTGCTGTTGTGGGTGGGCGGCCACATCGGCATCGGCTGGACGCTGGTGTGGATCATCGGCTCCTCCCTGCTGGGCATCGCCATGGTGCGGGTGGCAGGGCTGCATGCCGTGATGCGCATCCACCGCAGGCTGCGCGAGCAGGAGCTGCCCACGCAAGAGCTGCTGGACATGGCGCTGATCCTGGTGGGCGGGTTCTTCCTGATCGCCCCCGGCTTCGTATCCGACGGGATCGGTCTGCTGCTGTTGCTGTCGCCCGTGCGCTGGGTCGTGCGCGGGCTGTTCAGCGTCATTTATGGGCAGCTGCTGCCGAGCCATTACCCGCCGGGCCATTTCAACGCCACGCGCGGGCCCGCAGCCGGCGAGGATGTCATCGAGATTCGCGCGCAGGACTGAGCGCCCCACACCCGCCACCGCGAACCCATGGCCGACCTGTATGCCATTGTGGGCAGCATCGAGCGCGCACGCGTGATGCTTGAGGCCCGCGTGCCGTACCTGCAGTTGCGCCTCAAGGACGAGCCGCTCGAACCGCACCGGGCCGAGGTGGCCGACTGGCCGCGGCGCTATCCCGACACGCGCCTGATCGTGAATGACGATTTGGCGTTGGCCGTCTCCCTGGGCGCCTGGGGTGCGCACCTGGGGCAGGAGGACCTGGACCGCTACGACTCGCGGACGGTGCGCGAGGCTCCCTTGCACGTGGGCATCTCCACCCACGACGACGCGGAGCTGGAACGCGCGGTGGCCTACGGCGCGGCGATGGTCGGCTTCGGTCCGATCTTCGCTACCGGCACCAAGGCTGTGAAGCACGCGCCGCAGGGCGTGGAGCGGTTGCGCGGGATGGTACGGCGCGCGCCGCTGCCGGTGATCGCCATCGGCGGCATCACGGGCGACACGCTGGACGCAGTGGCGGATACGGGCGTGCCCATGGTCGCCATGATCGCCTACCTGGACCGCTTTGCCGATTCCGCCGCCCTGCAGGCGTTGATGACCCGCCTGTATCGGCCGGGAGTCGCCGGGCCGCGTTAGGTTCTGTTTGGGAACGGGCTTTCAAGCGGCTGGGCCGCTTGAAAAGCACAAGCATTCCAACGCGGGGGCCGAGGGGCCCCCGCACCCCCGATACGAATCTGAACCAGGGCCGGCGCGGGTCCATCCCCGGTTAGGGTGCAGGGAGCCTCGCTCCCTGGCGAGGTGTGGGGGCGCCGCCCCCACGGCCGAAGTGCTCTTCAAAAAGCGGCTGGGCTGCGTTGGCCGCGATAGCCTGTACGGCGCTGCCGCGTGGCCGGAATGGGAGCATTTCGGGAGCGCGTCTGCCGCATTGTTGGGCAGACGGGGCCAATGCGCCGGTTTTCCCGCGTCCAGTCTGGCCGTCCGCTCGCAGTGTGTCGCATTGCCCACAGGTGCTGACAGATCCGGGGGCCCGATCCCGTTGATCTCCCACTGGAAATCCAAAATTGCCTCTTTTACTGACAGACTGTGGCGGCTCTGCTACAGGCCACAGGGGCCGATCTGGCGGGGTGCGGCAGCACCACGCCAGTGCTGGGCCTGTGCGCAATTTCGTGTTCCGTAACGCATTGACTCGACACGCCATATTCCGCACTTGAGGAAGCAGCCCGGCGCAGGCGTGTCGGGCGGCACGATCCGTGAATCCGCCGGTGTGCATGGAACGGCGCGACCGGCGCCGAGCGTTCGACCGCCGTCGCGTCCGCGGATCCATCCGCACCCAGCGAAGGAGGACGCCATGACCCGCAAGAGCAACCCGGCGATCACCCAGGTGGAAATCTCCTCGGCCCTGGCCCGCTTCCTGAAGCAGGGCGGCGTCATCGAGAAGCTGCCGGCCCAGAACTTCCGGCCGATCGGCACGGTGGGGGGTGAGAAGTACGAAGCGTACGAGTCCCTGAATGACCTGCCCGCCATCGCGGGCGCCCGCGAGCAACGCTCCTGACGCAGATCCCGCACGGTCCCTGACCCGCAGAGGGGCCGCCCAGGCGCTTCTGCACCCGCGGAGGGCCGGCCGTGCAGCCTTGCCATTCCCCCGGCTTCGGCTTAGGCTAACTCCAAGGACCAGGCCGTCCGCGACCGCTTCACCTTCCGCCGATCGTTTCCCTATGCAAAGCGATACCAACGCCATCGTCTGGGAAAAACATCCGGAGCTGAAGAACCCGCTGATGATCGCCGCGTTCGAAGGCTGGAACGACGGGGGCTCCGCATCCACCAACGCCGTACGGCGGCTGGTGAAGACGTTCGACGCGGAGCGCTTCGCGCGGGTGGATCCGGAAGAGTTCTACGTGTTCTCGGAGAACCGGCCGTCCGTGAAGCTGCTCGATGGGCGCATGCGCCGCATCGACTGGCAGACCAATGAGTTCTACCACGCGCACCTGCCCGGCACGGACCAGGACGTGATCCTGTTCCTTGGGGTGGAGCCCAATTTGCGCTGGCGCACCTACTGCTCGAACCTGGTGGCCGTTGCCCAGCATCAGAACGTCAGCACCGTGGTGACCCTGGGCGCCTACCTGGCCGACGTGCTCTACACGTTGCCCGTGCAGGTGACCGGCTTTGCCAGCGATATCGGGATCGAGGAGACGTTCAGCCTGCGCCGCTCCAACTACGAGGGTCCCACCGGGATCGTGGGCGTCTTCACGGACTATTGCAGGCAGCACGAGATGGGCACGCTGAGCTTGTGGGCGGCGGTGCCCTACTACATCTCCATCCCCAACCCCAAGGCGGTGCACTCGCTGCTGTCCAAGCTGCGGGCGATCTACGGAGTCGAGCTGGATTTGACGTCCCTGGAGAAGGACGCGGACACGTTCGACAACGAGATCAACGACGTGGTGGCCAAGGACCCCAACGTTGCCGCCTACGTGCGCGAGCTCAAGAAGCGCGAGTTCCTCAACTAGCGGGGTTGTCCGCCGCCACGGCCGGGATGGCCGTCAGGTGCGCGAGCGGGCTGCCTCTGCGCTCCGTGTGGGTGTATGCACCGTGCGCCGCCCGCGCGAGCAAAGCCACTGTGCGCCGTGCAAGGCCGATGACCCGGGCAGCCTCATTCCCCCAGCGTTACCACCCTCTCAGCAAGCACTACCGGCGTCGCTTCGGGTGCAAGGTGTACAAGGTTAGCGTGTCGGTGGCGCAGACTTGCCCCAACCGCACGGGCCGTGGGGGTATGCGAGTGTGCACCTTCTGCGACGAGTGGGGTTCGGCTGCCTATGAGGACACCGCCGGCCAGCCCCTGCGCGAGCAGATCCGTCGCAACGGCGCACGCATCCGCGAGCGTTATGGGGCGGACAAGCTGCTGGTGTACTTCCAGGCCTACACGAACACGTTCGAGCGCATGACGCAGCTCCAGGCATGGTACGAGGCGGCCCTGGCAGAGCCGGACGTGGCGGGCATCGTCATCGGCACGCGGCCGGACTGCCTTCCCGAGCGCGTGCTGCGCCTGCTTTCGCGCATGGCACGGGAGACCTATGTGGGGCTTGAGCTGGGCGTGCAGACCCTGGACGATGCGCAACTGGCGTTCCTTTCGCGCGGACACGACGCCGCCTGCTCGCTGCGCGCGATGGAGCGGTTGCAGGCCTTCCCGGAACTGGAGGTGTGTGTGCACCTGATGTTCGGGCTGCCGGGCGAGACGGACGCGCAGGTTGCGAGGACGGCGCGCGTGCTCTCCCAGCTTGGGGTACACGGCGTGAAGCTGCACAACCTGCATGTGCTGCAGGGCACGCCGCTGGAGCGGCTACACCGTGAGGGCCGCTTCACGCCCATCGATCTGCCTGCCTACGCGGATCGCGTGCGCGTGTTCCTGGAGCACCTCGCGCCCGAGGTGGTGGTGCACCGGCTCAATGCCGTGGCCTCGCGCTGGGACGAGGTGGTGGCCCCGGACTGGGCCCGCCACAAGCTCGGGCCCACGCAGGCCATCCTGGCGCTGCTGGAGCGGGAGGACAGTTGGCAGGGCAAGCGCTATGCGGCTGAGGCGCGCCTCGGGCCGGGGGTCACAACCACCGGCCCCGACACGAATCGGGAGGTGCCGGCATGGGCCTGATCCGGTTGGCGCTTTATGCCGTAGTGGGCTTCCTGGGCTACATGATGTTCCGGCGCCTCTTCGAAAGTCCCCACCGCCCGCCGCGGGAGAATCACTTCGAGGACGACCGTCTGGGGCGGCTGGTGCAGGATCCCAACTGCGGGGTGTACGTGGACAGCCGCGAGGCCGTGCGGCGCAAGGTGCCCGACGGCGAGCTGTTCTTCTGCAGCCGACGCTGTGCGGATGCCTATCTGGAGAAAGCCCGCCAACGGGGGTGAGCGATGGCTCTGCGCGCGATGGACTTTGCCGGCTCGTGGTACCCGGCGGACTCCGCCGCCTGCGAGCGCCAGATCCGTGACTGGTGGGAACGCCCCTTGCCGGAGGGCCTCCCGCCCGCGCGGCTGGGCGTGGTGCCCCATGCGGGCTGGGCGTATTCCGGCCGGCTGGCCGCGCGCGTGTTCCAGGCCTTGCTGCCCGATCCGGCGGTCGAATTGGTGATCGTCGTGGGCGGGCACCTGCGCCCAAGCGATCCCGTGGTGGCAATGGTGGAGGGCGAGTGGGAAACGCCATTCGGCCCCATGCCCATCCACGGGGGCTTCCGCGACGAGCTGAGGGCATTGGAGGCCGAGACCACCGTGCGCTGGGAGACCCCCCAGCGCTATGTCGCCGACAACTCCACCGAGCTTCAGGTTCCCTTCGCCCGCTACAGGTATCCCCGTGCCGAGCTGTTACCTCTGCGCGCGCCACCGGGACTGGGGGCCTTGGCGCTGGGCCGGTATCTGGCGGACTACCTGGAGCGCACGGGGCTGAACGCGGTGGGCGTGGCCTCCACGGACCTCACGCACTATGGGCCGGCTTATGGGTTCGAGCCCCAGGGCCGGGGCCCGCAGGCCGTGCGCTGGGTGCGCGAGGAGAACGACCCCGCCTTCATCGACGCGGTTGCGAGCGGTGACGGCGAGCGCGTGGTAAGCGTCGCCAACCACCGGCATTGCGCCTGCTCGGCCGGCGCCGTGGCGGCGCTGGGCGAGGTGGCCCGCCACCACGCCTGGCGCTTCGAGCCGCTGGATTATGCGACCAGCGATGACGTGAAGCCGGGCGACTCCCTCAACTTCGTGGGCTACGTGGCGGGCGTGTACCGCTGAGCCGGGCGGCTCACCCGGAGGCTTTGTCCGCGTCGGCAGGGGGAGCATCCTGCTGGGTCGCGGACGCCGTGCCGGAGCTGACGGCCGGGACGTTCGCACCCTCCGCCGCAGGCTGGTCCGGGGCTGACTTGGTTTCTGCGGGGCTTGCTGCCTTGGGGGGGGGCGCGGGACTGGCGCCTTTGGCAGGTGCGGGCGTGGTCTTGGGTGCCGGGGGCTTCTTCGCCGGGCGTGGCCTCCCGATGCGCTTGAGCCGCCCCATCAGCAGAAAGAACAGTCCGTCCACGACCACCACGACCAGAGCGATCAGGGCGGCCAGGTAGCTCAGGTACTCCTCCGCCAGCGGGCGCAGCACGGTCTCCACGTAGCGCGTGCCGGCCACGTGCTCCCAGTCCAGGCGGGGCAGCACCGTGCCGTCGGGCAGCTCGTCGATCAGGCTCCACAGGAAGTCCGGCAGGAAGAACGGCGAGTCCTCCTGTGCGTTCGCCTTGGGCTTTGCCTTGACCTCCGGTCCCAGCCAGCCGCTGTGGGGCTCGGTGACCCAGCGCAGGCCGATCTGCACCAGCACGTCCGGCCCCCGCGGCCCGGACGGGCTCCCCGCGACGGGCTTCAGCTCCGAGGGCGGCACCAGCTCCGCGACGAGCTGGTCGCGATACTCCAGCTCCGAGGAGGAGCGCAGCGCCGTGTTGATGGCGGCCTTGGCAACGCTTTCCGGCGATTGCGCGGCGAGGGTGGGGTTCTTGAACGCCGGCGCCAGCAGCAGCCGCCCCAGCTCCGTCGTGACTCCCGCGGTCAGGTTGGCCCGCACCAGCTCTGGCGCGCGCACGCCCAGCAGGTAGGCCGCCAGCAGCAGTTGCACGCTGGCCAGGAACACCAGCAGCGTGGGCCACGCAACCCAGCGTGCGAGGCGCTCCTTGCGGCGGTAGAAGCGGAAGATGTGCCCCACCAGGAAGTGCAGCCCGAACGCACTGAGCACGCCCAGCACGAACAGCAGCAGCATCAGGTGCCAGGACGCCAGCCCCACATACTGCGTCCAGGGCTGTGCCTGCAGGAACCGCCAGAGCAGGGCGAATTGGGCGATCATCTCAGTTGCGGCGCTCCTCCACGGCGGCTTGGCCGGCGGCCAGCCGCGCCACCGGCACGCGAAACGGCGAACAGCTCACATAGTCCAGCCCGACGCGGTGAAAGAACTTGACCGAAGTCGGCTCGCCCCCATGCTCGCCGCAGATGCCGAGCTTGAGTTCCGGGTTGACCTCGCGGCCCTCCTTCACGGCAATCTCCACCAGGCGTCCCGTGCCCTGTTGGTCCAGCGCCACGAACGGGTCCTCGTCCAGGATATGCCGCTCCAGGTACAACGGTAGGAACACCCCGGCATCGTCCCGCGAGAAGGCATAGCTCATCTGCGTCAGGTCGTTGGTACCGAAGGAGTAGAAGTCCGCGTGCAGCGCGATGGCGCGGGAGACGACCGCCGCGCGGGGCGTTTCAATCATCGTTCCGATGCGGATGGGCAGCTCTTCGTTCATTTCGGCCATCACGCCCTTGACCAGCACTTCGATCTCCCCACGCAGCACGCTCAGCTCGCGCGCGGTGCTGACCAGCGGCACCATGATCTCGGGGTGGACGACGACGCCTTCCTTTTTGACGATGCAGGCGGCCTCCACGATGGCGCGCACCTGCATGTTGTAGATTTCCGGGTAGGTCACGGCCAAGCGGCAGCCCCGGTGGCCCATCATCGGGTTGTTCTCGCCCAGCGCCTCCACGCGCGCCTGGATGGCCTCCACCGAAATGCCCATCGTCCGCGCCATGCGGGTCTGCGAGCGGATGCCCTTGGGCAGGAACTCGTTGAGCGGCGGGTCCAGCAGGCGGATCGTCACCGGTCGCCCGTCCATCACGCGGAAGATCTCCATGAAGTCCCGGCGCTGCAAGGGCAGCAGCTCGGACAGCGCGGCGGACCGGCCCACCTCGTCCTTGGCCAGGATCATCTTGCGGAACTGCGGGATGCGGTCGATCTCGAAGAACATGTGCTCCGTGCGGCAAAGGCCGATGCCGCCCGCCCCGTTCTCCACCGCGTGCTGGGCGTCCGTGGGCGTGTCCGCGTTCGCGTACACGCCAAGCTTGCGGTACTTGTCCGCCCAGTCCAGCACTTTGACCATGCCGCCTTCCAGCGTCGGCTGCACCTGCGGCAGTTGGCCCTTGTAGATTTCGCCCGTGGTGCCGTCGATGCTGACCCAATCCAGCCGCTTGATCACCTGGTCGCCCACGTTCATCTCGTTGACCAGATAGTTGATGCTGAGATCGCCCGCGCCCACCACGCAGCATTTGCCCATGCCCCGCGCCACCACGGCCGCGTGGGAGGTGAGCCCGCCGTGTGCCGTGACGATGCCGACGGACACCTTGAGCCCGTCGATGTCCTCGGGCGAGGTCTCATGGCGGATGAGGATGGTACTCACGCCTTGGTTGGCCAACTCCACCGCATGCTCGGCGAAGAACACCACCTGCCCCACAGCGGAGCCGGGGGAGGCCGGCAGGCCCTTGGCCAATGGCGCCGGAGCGTTGGTCTTGTCCAGCACGGGGTGCAGGAACTCGTCGATCACCTGGGGCTGTACCAGACACAGCGCCCGCTTGTCGTCGCAGATGCCTGCTTCCTCCAGTTCCAGCGCGATGTGCAGGCTGGCGCGGGCCGTGCGCGGGGCCGGGCGGTTGTGCAGTAACGCCAGCTTGCCGCGCTCCACGACGAAGTAGATCTCCTGCGCGTCGCGGAAGTGGCGCTCCAGGCGCTCGGCCCAGCCCTGCAGCTCCTGGTAGACCTCGGGCAGCTCCTTCTCCAGCTTGGTGACGGGGTCGGTCATGCGCAGGCCGGCGGTGAGGTCCGTGCACAGCGCCGTGGTGAGGAACTGGCCGTGCGGCTTGGCTTCTCCCGTGCCGGGTACACGCGTGCTGTAGCGCCCGGCCCCGCTCTGGGCCTGCCAGGTGCCCTGGGCCATCGCCTGCAGCACGAGCGCCGTGCCGGGCAGGCGCTCCAGGCCCTGCTCGTAGCGATAGTTGCGAGTGATGGGACCGTTCCACGCGGCAAAGCCGGCTTCCACGGCCCGCTCCAGCTGCCCCAGCGGCTCATCGGACCAGTCGGTGCCGGTCACCTGCCGTGAGTGATCGCGGAAGACCTGCGCCAGCCCCTGCAGGGCATCGGCGCTCAGCTCGTCGTCGCCTTCCGCGCCCTCGGCCTCCAGCTTCTCGTGCAGCAGATCGTCAAAGCCCGTGCGGGGCACGCCCAGCACCTGCACGCTGAAGTTCTGCACGAGACGCCGGTAGGCATCCCAGCCGACCCGCTCGTCCCCCGCCTGCTTGCCCAGTGCCGCGGCCCCGGCCTCCGTGAGGCCCAGGTTGAGCACGGTATCCATCAGGCCCGGGATGGAGTCCGGCGGACTGGAGCGCAGCGCCAGCAGCAGTGGATCGCGTTCCGCACCGAACTTGCGCCCGACGTGCTCCTCCAGTTGCGCCAAGCCCTTTTGCAGCTCGGTGCGCGTGCTCTCGTTGAGATGCCCGCCATTGGACAGCACGGCGGCGCACAGGCCGGCGGGCAGCACCAGCCCGGGCGGCACCGGCGCATCCAGGCCGGCCATTGCGCACAGATTGGCGCCCTTGCCGCCGAGCATGGTGACGTCGCCGGGCGTGGCGCCTCCATTGCCGGGGCTGAACAGGACGGTGGCGGTGGATACGGAACGTTTGCTCATGGCGACCCCGGAGCTATGCGTGACACGGGATAACGAAAATCGGGCAGTAAGCGAATTTCCGCTATGCTAGCACAGGGGGCCTGTCAAGGGGCACCAAAACCCGCACGTTGCCGGTCTGCATTCTGGCCACATTGCGTTGCGACGGGCCCGTCAACGCAGGGGCGATCACCCGCGCAGACCGATGCAACGGCTGGGAGCGGGCCCGGGCGCTCAGGCGGTGCGGGCCGCGTGCTCGTCGCGGGGCACGGAGAAGTGCTGGCGGATGCTGCGCATGGCCTGCTGCAGGCGCTTTTCGTTCTCCACCAGCGCCATGCGCACCCAGCCCTCGCCCAACGGCCCGAAGCCGATGCCGGGCGAGACGACCACGTTGGCCTCTTCCATCAGGCGCATGGCGAAGGGGTAGCTGCCATCCTGCGCGAAGGCGTCGGGGATGCGCACCCAGGCGAACATGCCGCCCCGCGGGGGCTCCACCTCCCAGCCGGCCAGACGCAGGCCGTTTACGACAAGATCGCGCCGCTTCTGGTAGGTCGCCACCTGCTTGGCGATCTCCTCTTCCCCGTGGCGCAGGGCGATGATGGAGGCGATCTGCACGGCCTGGAAGATGCCGTAGTCGTAGTAGCCCTTGATGCGGTTGAGCGCGCCAATGACGTCCCGGTTGCCCACGGCGTAGCCGATACGCCAGCCCGCCATGTTGTACGACTTGGACATGGTGCCGAACTCGCAGCCCACCTCCATGGCCCCCTTCGCCTGCAGGAAGCTGGGGTGCTCGAAGCCGTCGAAGGTGATACGCCCGTAGGCGAAATCGTGCACGACGATGATCTGGAAGCGCCGCGCGATCTGCACGATCTCGTCGAAGAACGCCAGCTCCACGCAGTGCCCGGTGGGGTTGTGCGGGTAGTTGAGGAACAGCACCTTGGGCCGCTGCTCGGCATCCTCGCACAGGGCCACCAGCGCCCGCAGGAACTCCCGGTCATCCTGCACGGGCAGCGGAATGGATTGCCCGCCCGCCAGCAGCACGGAATAGGAGTGGATGGGGTAGGCCGGCGCAGGCACCACGGCCCGGTCGCCCGTGCCGATCAATGCCAGGCACAGGTGCGAGAAGCCCTCCTTGGAGCCGATAGTCGCGATCACTTGGGTGGTCGGATCGAGCCCCACGTCGTAGCGCGCCGCGTAATACTTGGCCAGCTCGTTGCGCAGGTTGTGGATGCCGGGTGCCACCGAGTAGCGGTGGTTGCGGCGGTCCTGCACGGCCTCGGCCAGCTTTTCCACAATGCGCTGGGGCGTGGGGTCGCGCGGGTTGCCCATGGCCATGTCGATCAGATCGGCCCCGGCCTGCCGCTTGGCATGGCGTATCTGGTTGATCTTCTCGAACATATAGTCCGGCAGCTGGGACATCCGGTCTGCCAGTCGGATCGGGAATGCGGAATCGCTCATGGGAACCGCTCGTGCTCCGCCATTGCGGCGGGCGACTTAGGGTGATCGGGACCACCTTCCGCGACGCCCAGCCTGTCCGCCGGGCAATCACGAGTGAATAAATTTATGTAATGATTTCGGGGGCTTGTGTCAAGTTCAACCGCCTGCCGTTGGTCTCGCGCAAGGCCGCTGCCCTGGCCCGCCCGCGGGGCCTGTGATAGGCTCGCAATGAAGCGATATGCACCACCCGGCGAACGACGGCCCGCTCCTTCCCGGACGGGCCGCTGCGTGGAGCCGCGACCCGCCGTACTCTGCGAGCGATCCCATGAGCGATCAAGATCCCCGGCAGGAAGAGCAACAGCACGAACAGCAGAGCGGTCCGGGGCCTGGATGGGGCCGGGAAAACCTGACCGATCTGTACGAGAAGATGAGCGGCATCTTCCGCGACAGCCTGGAACGCGCCGGCACGTTTTCCGAGGAGGCCTTCGAGCGCGCCCTGCGCGAATCGCGGGAGTGGGCCTCCAAGTTCCGCGAGAACTACGCGGAGGATATCTCGCGCGTCGCGGAGTTTATCCGGCGCGACTGGCACGCAGCGATCCGCTTCACCCAGGAGCAGTACCGCCGCAACTTCGATCTGGACCGCCTGCAGGCCGGCGCGATGGGCGTGCTCTCGCGCCTGGCTCAGAGCGCTGGCGCGCAACTGGAGACTTTCGCCGGCAAGATCAACGATCGCCTGACCTACAAGACGGGCGAGATCGCCGGCGCGGGCTCGCTGCAGTGCACAAAGTGCGAGCAGGTGCTGAGCTTCGACAAGGCCACGCGCATCCCCCCCTGCCCCAAGTGCCACGGAACGCAGTTCCGGCGCAGCTTCTAGCGGCCGCCCCGCGCCCCATGCCCGTGTACCGGTGGGAGATGCCGGGGCCGGGCCGCCGGCCCGGATTCCATGCGGCATGCCTTGACACCCCCGCCGGCATTCCTCATAATCGGGCGAATTCGATTGAAATCATTCCGGTTATGTAGAGGGCAAGCGCATGGTCAAGGCCGACATCGTCCGCTCGATCGAGCTGAAACTGGGCCTGTCCCATGAGGAAGCCACGCAGCAGGTCGAGCAGATCCTCACCTTGATCAAGAACACCTTGCGCGACGGTGAGCCCGTGCTGATCAGCGGCTTCGGGCAATGGAAGGTGCGCGACAAGAAGGCCCGTGTCGGTCGCAATCCCAAGACCAAGGAAGAGTACGAGATCTCCCCGCGGCGCGTCGTGACCTTTTACCCCTCCAACGTCTGGCGTTCGGAAATTACCCGCAATCCCAACTCGCGATAGATCGGCATCCAGGCGATTGGCGCGTCGTGCCGAAGCGCGCCGGAGTCTGGCCATCAATGGAAGCGGCATGATGTGGCGGAAGGAACAGCTACGGCACGGGCGGGGCGCTGGCCGCAACGCGCAACCGAACGCACGGCGGCAGTCATGATTCACGCGGCGGGCCTCACCAAGTACTACGGCGATCGCAAGGCGCTGGACGCCCTGTCTTTTCATATCGCCGAGGGCGAGATCGTCGGGCTGGTGGGCAAGAACGGTGCGGGCAAGTCCACCGCGCTGCGCATCCTGAGTTGCCAGATGCTGCCCAGCGAAGGCGAGGTGAGCATCGACGAGCTGTCCGTCACCGAAAAGCCGTTGGAGGTACGGCGGCGCATCGGATTTCTGCCCGAGCAGCCGCCGCTCTATCCCGAGATGACGGTGCAGGGCTACCTGGCCTTTGCCGCCGCGCTGCGGCAGGTGCCCAAGGCGGAGCGCTCCCGCGCGGTGAGCACCGTGATGGGGCAGACGGGGCTGGCCCATATGGCCGCCGAACGGCTCTCCAGCCTCTCGCGGGGCTACCAGCAGCGCGTGGGCATCGCCCAGGCCATCGTGCACGACCCCAAGGTGGTGCTGCTGGATGAGCCCATGACGGGCCTCGATCCACTCCAGATCACCCAGATGCGCACGCTGATCCGCTCGCTCAAGGAGCGGCACACCGTGCTCTTCTCCAGCCACATCCTCTCCGAGATCGCGAACGTGTGCGACCGGGTGATCCTCATCGACCAGGGCCGCGTGCGGGCCGAGGGCAGCGAGCAGCAGCTGTGGGAGGCCTTCCAGCAGCGCGAGCGGCTCTTCCTGCGGGTGCGGGGCGATGCCGAGCGGGCCCGCGCGGCTGTGCTGGCGGTGGAGGGCGTGGAGGTGCGCAACCTGACGGCCGAGCCGCAAGGCACGGTGGCCCTGACCCTGGCCGCCCCGGCCGGGGCCCGCCAGTCCCTGGCCCGCCAGTGCCTGGATGCTGGGCTGGAACTGGACGAGCTGCGGACGGAGCAGCACGGCCTGGAGGATCTGTTCGTGGAACTGCTGGGCGAAGGGAGGCCGGCGTGAACACGGTGCTGCTGATCGCCCGGCGGGAACTGGCCGCCTATTTCGCGTCGATCTCGGGCTACGTGATCCTGGCCGCCTACCTGCTGGTGAGCGGGCTGTTGTTCAATGTCTACGCCGTCGGCAACGAGCCCCGCCTATCCCAGGAGGTACTGAGCCTCTTCTTCTACTTCTCCAGCGGCATGGCGATGGTTTCCGGGGTGCTGCTGGCCATGCGGCTGGTGGCCGAGGAGCGTCAGACCCACACCCTGGTGCTGCTGCGCACGGCGCCCGTGACCGAACGGCAGGTGGTGTGGGGCAAGTTTCTCTCCGCGGTGGCGTTCCTGGCGCTGGCGCTGGTGATCTCGCTGTACATGCCGGCGCTGATCTTCCTGCACGGCAAGGTCTCCCTGGCGCAAATCGCGACCGGCTACCTGGGCCTGCTGCTGTTGGGCGCGGCGTGCATCGCCATCACGCTGCTGGCCTCCGTGTGGAGTCCCACACAGCTCATCGCGGGGGTGATCGGCGGTGTGCTGGTGGCGGTGCTGGTGGTCGTGTGGATGCTGGCGCACGTGACCGAAGAGCCGCTCAAGCAGTTCCTCAACTACGTAGCCCTGCACAACATTCACTTCCGCACGTTTTCCACAGGCACATTCAGCCTGCGGGACCTCGTCTACTACCTGGGCGTGATCGTCCTCTTTCTGGAGGCCTCGGTGCGCTCCCTCGAAGCTTGGCGGTGGCGCGAATGAGCGGCTGGCGGGCATGGCTGCCGCCGCTGCTCGCTCCGCTGGGCGGCGTGCTGGTATGGCTGGCCGAGCGCATCTGGCCAGGCACGGTGGCCTCGCCGTACCTCGCCGCCCTGGGCGCCGCGCTGCTGGTTGTCGCACTGGCCCTGCACCTGCCGCCTTTCCAGGAGGAGCGCGGCGCGGGCAGCCTGCGCGGAGCCACGGGCTGGCTGGGTGCGCCCTACGCGCTGTTCGTGCTGGCCCTGGCGCTGTACTACGGCAGCACGCTGCTGCGGGGCCATCCGGCCGGGATGGTGGATTGGCGCGGCTTGGCTAGGGCGGGCTGGATGCTCTCCTTGGCCGCGGGTGCGGTGCTGTACGTCTTTGTGACCCTGGCGCGGCTGGCCCAACGCCGCGCGCCGCAGCCCGATGCACGGCGCATCCGGCTGGCCGGCAGCGCCGGCCTCTCGTTGGCTCTGCTGCTGGTGCTGGTGGCGCTGTTGAACTTCGTGTTCGCCGGGCTGCCTTGGGAATGGAATCTGGCCTACTTCAAGACCACCCGTCCGAGCGAGGCCACGCGCGAGCTGGTGCAGGGCCTCACGACGCCGGTACAGGTGGGGGCCTTCTTCGCCGCGGATAGCGAGGTGGGCCCGCTGGTGCACAGCTACTTCGATGCGCTGAAGAGCAGTTCGGACCAAGCGGACAAGTTGCAGATCCAGTTTGCCGATGCGGACCTCCAGCCCGCGCTGGCGGAGACGTTCAAGGCCCGCGGCAATGGCTGGGTGGTGTTGCGCAAGGGCGCGCTGGTGCGGCCGATGCGTGTGGGCGAGGTATTGGGACAGGCGCGCTTCCAGTTGCGCAACTTCGACCGCAACTTCTTTCGCACGCTGCTGGAAGTCTCGCGGCCGCCCGCGACGGTCTACCTGACCATCGGGCACGGCGAGCGCAACGAACGGGGCGGCTCGGCCACGCCGGGCGGCAGCTTCAACCGCTTTCGCGTCGTAATGCGCGAGCGCAACTACACGGTGAAGGACCTGGGAATCGGCCAGGGCCTGGGCGATCGGGTGCCGGCCGATGCCGCGCTGGTGGTGATCGCCGCGCCCACGGAACCCTTCCTCCCCTCCGAGGCGGCCGCGCTGCGGCACTACCTGGATGGTGGCGGAAGGCTCTTGGCCTTCCTGGAGCCTCGCACGGGGCCGGTTCCCGAGCACAAAGGCCTGCCCGGCGTCACGCTGGTGCAACTGTTGCGGGACTACGGCGTGGAATTCGACCCCACGGTGCAGGACAACGACCGCATCTACGCCCGCCGCACCTATACCCGGGCCGACCACACCCTGCTGGTGACGGTGGCCTACCAGAACCATCCCTCGGTGAACAACCTGCGTGTGGCCTCCGGGCAGTTTCCGCTGGTGCTGCTGGGGGCGGGGGCGTTGCGTATCGGCCAGGTGCCGCCCGGCCTGACCGTGCAGGACACGATCAAGGCCATGCCCGGCACCTGGGGCGACCTGAATGGCAATTTCGAGTTCGATGCTGCGAAGGAGCACCGCGATACGCCCGCGCTCGCGCTGGCAGTGGCCCCCAAGGGCGCGCCGGAGGCGCAACATGCCGCCGCAGGCGCCGCGCCGAAGACCAATGGCCCGACCATGCTGGTCTTCGCTGATGCCGACCTGGCCAGCGACCTGCTCATCCGCAACCGCGCCAATCTGACGGCCGTGGAGGATGCACTGGGCTGGCTGGTGGAGCAGGACAAGCCTGTCGGCCTGCCGCAGACGGAGGAGGACGTGCGCATCCGCCACGCCAAGGGTGACGACTGGCTGTGGTTCTACCTGCCCGTGCTGGGTGTGCCGTTCCTGTTGCTGGGCTTCGGCTTCTGGCAGGCGATGCGTCGGCGCCGGCGCGCGGGAGGTGGCGATGCGTAGACACCACGCCATCCTGGCGGTGCTAGTGCTGGCCGCCACGGTCTGGGCCTATTTTGTCGCCCATCCCTTGAGTGGCCGGGCGCCCAAGCTGAGCCGCAGCGTGCAGGTGTGGGACGTGCCGCCCCAGAGCGTGACCGCCCTGACTCTGCGCGAAGGCAAGGACCGCGTGGCGCTGCAGCCGCAATGGAAGGATGCCGATGCTCCGCCCTACATCTGGGTGCAGACGGAGACCACCATGCAGCGGCAGGCACCCCCGGCCACACCAGGCCGCAAACAGGGGCCCCCACCGGCTCCGACGGTTGAGTCCGCGGCCTTCAAGGGCAACGCCACGGCGCACCAGATCCTCGTTGCCTTGGCTTCGCTGACCGCTCAGCGGGACGTGGGCCCCTACCAAGGGCTGGACGCCAAGCAGTTCGGGCTGCCCAATGAGGATGACACGCTCGAGCTCACGCGCGGCGATAAGCCGGCCCTGAAGATGCAGCTTGGCCGCCTCACCTATGGCGAGACGGGCCGTTACGTCCGCGATCTGGCCGATGGGCACGTCTACCTGCTGCCCGTGCGGGAGCTGCGGCGGCTCAAGGCGGCGCGCGCTGCGATGATGGACCGCGATTTGCTTGGATATTCGCCAGAGCAGGCCGACCGCATCGAACTTCATGCCGCCGACCGCAGCCGCACTCTGTTTCGCCTTGCCAAGGCGGGCCAGTGGGGAGAAAAGCCCGACGCGGCCCAGGGAGATTCGAACATGGCCGCACTCGTTGCGACGCTTCAGCGAGTCAAGGTGATGCGCTACCTGGGGACGGGCGAGGCGGCTCCGACGGGCAAGCCGGACCTGGAAGTACGGCTGGCGCGTGCCGACGGCAAAAATGGGCAGGACTGGCTGCGTCTCTATGCCGGGAAGGGTGTTGAGGCCACGGCCGTCTCGTCCTATACACAGCGCCCGGTGGAGGTGCCCCGCCAGATTGTGCAGCAGGTGCTCGACAAGTCACGCGCTTTGCTGCACGGGACTTGAACCGCTGCGTGCAGGCATGTTAACGCTCAAGTGCGGCACGAAGCGCTCAACGTGCCGCAAGGTGGCTCCCGCGCTGTCTTTAGCTGTCTCCACGTTCCGGCCAATGCCACCCAATCCATTCGTTTTGCTTCATTGCAGATTCATGATGGTTAGACGTCTCGTACTGACGGCTGTGTTGGTTTTGATGCTGATGGGTGTGCAAACACTCTGGGCCGCCGGCTCCACGGAGGATGCGCCGGCCGCGTCCGCCACCGGCACCAACGGGTCTGTTGCCACGACTACATCCGGCACCACGCCGGCAACCCCGGCCCCCTCCGCGGTGCCGACGGTGAATCCCGCTGCGCCGGCTGCTCCAGCCACGACGGAGGCAGTGCCCTTCGCCGAGGCGACTCCCGCTGCGACGAGCGAGACCGCCCCCGCGCATCCGGTCGAGGGGCAAGCCAATAGCCCCGGCGTCGCGCCGGTAACGGCCGCCGCTCCCGCGCAAGGTACAACGCCTGGCGCGGTGCAGGCTGAAGCCCAGAGCGGTGGTGCGGCTCCGGTCCCGACGGCCTCCAGCGCTATCCCCCCGGCGACAACCGCGCCGGCCACGGCCACCGCGTCCGAGTCCAGCCCGCAGCCCGCCGCGCAAGGTGCCGACGGCAAAGTGGATGCCGCCACGGATGCGTCCAGTGTCGACACCAGCGCCGACGATAGCGACAACCAGAATGCGGCCAGCACGCTGGATCTGCTGAACGAGGACGACCACCTCGATCAGGCCCAGGACAACGGCGCCAACGACAATACCGCCGGGGACTCGGCGGATGCCGTGGAGCCGAGCAGCCCGGATACGGCGGGGCAGGGCGATAGCGGCGAGTCCGATGCCGCGGCGGCCCTCACGCCCCCGAGCGACACCGCGGCGCCCGAATCCGACGCGGCGGTCTCCACCGGCCAGGAGCTGTTCCCCAGCTCACCCGGCATCGAGAAGCAGAAGGCGTTCTGGATCAAGATCTTCACCAAGTACAACTCGCACCAGGGCGTGCTGCACGATGGCCGCATCGCGCTGCCCGTCTACGAGGCGCTCGATCTCACCGGCATGCGCTATCGTGCGCAGCGGCGCTATGTGCGCCAGCGCAAGCGCGAGCTGGCCCTGCGCCTGCGGAGCCTGGCCGACGCGGTGGAGCACGGCAGGACGCTGGATGCAGCGGAGCAGGCACTGCTGGCGAAGCTCCCGCCGGACAGCACGCCGCGGGAAATGATCGAGTACTCCCACAACCTGCGCTTTCAGCGTGGGTTGGCCGATCGCTTCCGTGAGGGCCTCATCCGCTCCGGTGCGCTGCTGGAGCCGATGAAGCAAATCCTGGTCGAGCACAAGGTGCCGCCGGATCTGGTGTATCTGCCGCATGTGGAATCGTCGTTCAACAATGCGACGCGCTCCAAGTATGGCGCGGCGGGCATCTGGCAGTTCACGCGTAGCACGGGTCGGCACTACATGATGGTCGGCTACGAGGTCGACGAGCGGCTGGACCCGATCATCGCTTCGGAGGCCGCGGCCAAGTTTCTGCGGCAGAACTACGAGCACCTGGGCAACTGGCCCCTGGCCATCACGGCCTATAACCACGGCCCGCAAAGCATGGAGCACATCACGCGCCGCATGCACACGCATGACCTGGGCGTGCTGATCCAGCACTACAACGGGCGCCTGTTCAAGTTCGCCAGCAAGAACTTTTACGCCGAGTTCCTGGCTGCACGGGAGGTGGCGAAGAACTATCAGCCGTACTTCGGCAAACTGACCCTGGAGCCCACACTGCAATTCGACGAAGTGGACCTGCCCTCCTACGTGGGGGCGGAGGTCGTGGCGCACACGCTGGGCATCGACGAGGACGTGCTGCACAAGCTGAACCCGGCGCTGCGCGGCCCGATTTGGTCCGGTTCCAAGTACATCCCACCGGGCTACAGCCTCCGCATTCCGGCGAGCAAGGATCCAGCCAAGCTGCTGGCGGCGATTCCCAAGGATGACTTGCACGACAAGCAGAAGCGCTCGGTCTACGTGCGGGTGGCGCGCGGGGATACGCTCTATGACATCGGCCGGCGCAACGGCATCTCCTGGCGAGTGATCGCAGCAGCCAATAACATCGACTCGTACCACCGCCTGATGCCGGGCCAGAAGCTGATCCTGCCCTGGAAAGGCGCCACACTCCCGCCGGATGCGGTGGCGCAGTCCAAGCCGAACCGGCCGGCCAAGCCATTGGCCGCCGAGAAGGTGGTGGAGCGCATCCCGGTGACGGCGTCCACGCCCGCAGCCGCTCCGTGGCGCGGCGGTGTGCCCAGCGGGGTGCCGGGCGAGCCGCTGGCCGAGCGCTTCCAGGATCTGCAGGTGCAGAACTACGACGCCAAGCGGAAGCGGGGTGAGATCGTGGCGGCCTACGGCGAGACGGTGGGCAGCTACGCGACCTGGGCCAATGTGACGACCGGCGAAGTGCGCCACGTCAACGACATGTCCTCTCGCAGCGTGCTGCGGCCGGGAGAGACGTACACCATTCCCTTGGATGCGGTGACGCCCCAGCAGTTCGAGGAGCGCCGCATGTCCTTCCATCGTGACCGCGAGCAGAGTTTTTTCGCGGAAAACGACATCAAGGAGAAGGTCAAGATCGAGGTGCGCCGCGGGCAGACGCCCTGGGCCATCGCCCAGGACAACAACGTGCCCATGTGGTTGTTCTACCGGGAGAATCCCCAGCTTCTGACGGAACCGCTGAGGGTAGGCATGGAGGTGATCCTGCCCATCGTGCAGGCGGGCAGCCCGGTCGGGCGCTGATCCCCCGCCTCCCGGAGCGCTCCGGGGCAGATGCGCCGCGCCCGCGGTATCAGAGGGGCTTGCGCGCCACGTGGAGGGCCGAAGCGCCGAACAGGTGCTCGATCACCTCCACCTGACTGAAGCCAATCGCCTCCAGCCGGCGCGCCAGCGCGTGCTGATCGGGAAACGCCACCGTGGAGTGGGGCAGATAGGTGAACATGTCCTGTCCCGGCTGCAGCAAGCCCCCGATGCGGGGCACGATCCGGAACATGTAGAACTCGGCCAGCGGCCGCAGCCAGCGGTTGCGCACCTTGCCCACGTCCAGCGAGGCCATCGCGCCCCCCGGACGCAGCACTCGCAAAATTTCCTCCAGGCACGCCCCCAGGTCGCTCACATTGCGCAGGCCGTAACCGATCGAGACGAAGTCGAAGCTGGCGTCGCGGAAGGGCAGGCGCATCGCGTCCCCGCGCAGTGCCAGGGGCGTATCGCCCTGGCCGGGCTGGGTGCGGGCGAGGCGCCGGCGGGCGATGGCGAGCATGCCCGATGAAAAGTCCGCCGCCACGAGCCGCCCCTGCGGCCCCAGCCGCCGCAGGCAGCGCGCGGCGATATCGCCCGTGCCGCAGCACAGATCGAGCCCGCGCGCATCCGGCGCGATGCCGAGCCGGCGCACCAGCACGCGCTTCCACCAACGGTGCTGGCCCTGGGTGATGAGGTCGTTGAACAGGTCGTAATGGCGGGCGATCTCGTCGAACTTGTCGCGCACGTAGCGCGCCCGGTCCTGGGGCGAGGGCAGGCGATAGGGCATGGGCAGGAATGGCTCCGGCGCGCTGCAGCGCTGGCGACGCGCCGCGGCCGGGCAGCCGCGGGCGGCGGCGTCAGAACAGCTTCAGGGTGCGGTGAATCTCGTGGCTGATGAACTTCTCATAGGTCGTCCCGGCCCCCTCCACCAGCAGCCGATACAGCTTGGCCACTTGGCTGAAGTCAGCATCCTGCGCCGAGACGACGAGCTCGAACGCATCGCGGTCGACACCCTTCACCAGCTTGAACAGGTAGGTGAGGCTTTGCACCGGTTGCCCCTGGTACAGGAGGATCACCTGGTGCTCGGGATGCTTCTCGTTGTAGCTGCGGATGATGTTGGCCCAGGCCTCGATGTTGCCGAAGCCGAACGCCTCGTTCTCGATGACGATCTTGCGCGGCGGAGAGTGCTTGGCCGGTGTGTAGACAGGCTCCATGGCGTCTCGTAAGCGCGGGTGAGCGGTGCGGCGGAGGCCGGGCTAATGATGGAAGAGGCGCACGCCGCTGAACGCCATCGCCATGCCGTACTCGTCGCAGGCTTGGATCACGGCTTCGTCGGCCACGCTGCCGCCCGGCTGCACAATATAAGCTACGCCCCGTTTCGCTGCCTGGTCAATGCTGTCGCGGAACGGGAAGAACGCATCGGAGGCCAGACTTACGCCGCGCAGGCGCTCCAGCCAAGCCGCCTTTTCCTCCGCCGTCAACGGCTCCGGGGGTGTCGTGAACAGTGTCTGCCACGCGGCATATTCCGGCGTCGTGAAGTCCCCTTCGATGTACCGCACGCGGGCGTTGGTGCGATCCACCCGCCGCACCCCCGGCTTGAAGGGCAGCTCCAGCACGCGCGGATGTTGTCGCAGCCACCACACCTCCGCCTTGCGGCCGGCCAGCTTGGTGCAGTCCACGCGGCTCTGCTGGCCGGCGCCCACGCCGATCATCTGGCCGTCCAGGGCATAGCCCACGGAGTTGGACTGGGTGTACTTGATGGCGATCGCGGCCACCAGCAGGTCGCGCACCGCCTCCGGGCCCAGATCCTGCCGTTGGGTCACGCGCCGCTCCAGGTGCTGTGGGCCCAGCTGCACGTCGTTGCGCCGCTGCTGAAAGGTCACGCCGAACACGTCCTTCAGCTCGGTTTCGGGCGGCACGTAGGCAGGGTCGGCCTCCAGCACGATGAAGGCGCCCCCCTTCTTCGCCTTGAGCACCTCCAGCGCTTCGGGCTCGTACGCCGGGGCAATGATGCCGTCGCTGACCTCGCTGCGCAGAACCTCCGCGGTCGCGCGGTCCACCGGGTCGCTGAGCGCGGCGAAGTCGCCGAAGGACGACATGGGGTCGGCCCCGCGGGCCCGCAGGTATGCCACGGCCTGGGGCGTCAGCTCCTTGCCGCCCACCTCGTATGCGCGCGCCAGGATCTCGCTCAGTGGCACGGCAACGGCCGCGCCGGCTGGGCTGACGTGCTTGAAGGAGGCTGCCGCGGACAGGTCCAGCGCCACGCGCAGCTCGCGCACAAGCTGCCAGGCGTTGAGCGCATCGAGCAGATTGATGTAGCCGGGCGTGCCATTGAGCACGCGGAAGGGCAGGTCGCGGCCCTCCTCGCTGTAGATCGCGGCGGGCGTCTGGTGCGGGTTGCAGCCGTACTTGAGCGCGAGCCGATGGCGGTAGGTGCGCTGCAGGCTGGGCTCGGCCATGGGGCAGGCAAAAACGTGCGGGTTGGCAACAGGACTGTGGCGGAACCGCCACAGTCGCGAACGGTGGGCGCGGGCAGCCGATCCACTGGGGCGGACTCCCTCAGGACTGTAGCGGCGGCTCCGAAGCCTTGTCAACGCGGTCCCCGCCGGGCTCCGCCCAGGGCTCTGGGCGGGACTCTGCCGCTCCGGCCGGCGCCGGAACCGCGACCCCCTGGCGTCGCGATGGGCGCGGCGCTGCGGAACTCCGGCGTGGCTATTTGGCTGACGCCGTCAGGGGCGATGTGTTAATCTTTGAGGTGCGCGATTCTTGCACGCGGACGGGTGGGGCCGAGGGGCCGCATGCGGCCACCACGGCACGCGACGGATTTGATTTTCCACCGACGGGGAGTGTGAAGATGAAGAGGGCCCTCTGCCTGCTCGCGATGCTGGCGTTCCTGCCGGCGCTGGGCTGGGCGCAGACTTCGAGTTCCATTGACCCGCGTTGCACCCAGGCGGGCACGCAGGCGTGCGTGGACTGGACCAATGGCCTGGCCATCGCCATCGGCACCGGTGCCCCGGCAACCTGGGCGCGAACCCCGGCGCAGAAGAACATCAGCGCGACGCGGGCGGCCCGGCTGGATGCCGCACGCAATCTGTTGGAGTTGATCAAGGGCATCAATCTGACCGCCAGCACCAGCGTGCAGGGCGCCATGGTGGCCAGCGACCAGGTTTCCACCAGCATCCAGGGGCGCCTGAATGGCATCCGGCCCGTGGAAGCCCCGCACTACTTCTCCGACGGCAGCGTGCAGGTGAAGCTGGAGGCCAACCTGCGCGAAGTGGTGCCGGCCGACCTGTACTCGCAGTCCGGGCCGCCACAGCAGATCGCCGGGCCCTACGGCTCGCCGGCGGGCTCTGCGATCAGCCCCCAGACGTCCTACACCGGGCTGATCATCGACGCCCGCGGCACCGGCGTGCAGCCTGCGATGTCGCCGAAGATCTACGATCCGCAGAACCGCGAAGTCTATGGCTCGGCCTACGTGAGCCGTGAGTTCGCGGTGTCCCAGGGCATGGTGGGCTACGCCAAGAGCCTGGAGCAGGCCGCACAGACCGACCGCGTGAAGGGCAACCCCGCCGTCGTCAAGGCGGTGAAGGCCGAGGGCGCCAGCAAGGCGGATCTGGTGATCTCCCAGTCGGACGCGGACGCTTTGCGCACCCTGGCTCAGCAGCAGACGTTCCTGCGCGAAGCACGCGTGATGATTGTGCTGGATTAGTCCCCGAACCCCCATGAGCGAAGCGCACGAACCCCGCACAAGAGGCAGCATGAGAATCGAAATGCGCCGCATCCGCTGGCTCCTGCCGTTGCTCGCGGCGGCCGTGGCCCTGGCCCTGGCTAGCTGCGCCAAGAAGCCGCGCATGGCTGAGGGGCGGCTGGATACGCCACAGCACCACACCCTGCGCGGCTATGATGCTATCGACGCGGGCAACTGGGAGGCGGCCGGGCGTGAGTTCGATCTGGCCATCAACCTGGGCAAGGACTATGGCCCCGCCTATGGCGGCAAGGCCGTCGTGGTGGCCCACAAGGCCGATGACCACACCATGCCCGAAGCGGAGCGCCTGCGCGTGCTGGCCCAGGCCGAGGCCCTGCTGGACAAGGCCAATAGCAATGCCAAGAATGACGATGAGAAGCGCGCCTACCACGTAGCCGCCATTCGCGTGTACCGGCTGGCCAAGCCGCCGAGCTACGTGAGCCAAGCCGAATCGCACTACGAGGACGCGGTCGACCTGGATCGGCGCGGCACAGACCCGCAGCCCTACTTCTACATGGCACGCGTCTACCGTGACGCGTTCCGCCTCAACGATGCGCAGAACCTGTACACCAAGGTGCTGGGCATGAACTCGCCCATGACGGGCAAGGCGGACCAGGAGTTGTCCGTGGTGCAGAAGGTGATCCGCGCCGAGCCGGGCACGCCCTACGGCAAGACGGTCGCCTTTGACAGCTCGGTGTCCCGGGCCGACCTGGCCGCGCTGTTCGTGGAAGAGTTGCGCCTGGACAGACTGTACCAGCGCGGCGCCCAGGGCCAGGTGGATACGGGCTTCAAGCCTCCGGCAGGCCAACAGCAGTTCCAGGCCGAGCGCACGGTGAAGGCGCCCGATGCCACGGACATCTCCGACCACCCGTTGCGTGCGGATATCGAGGAGGTGCTGAAGCTGAAGGTATCCGGCCTGCAGCCCGATCCGGCGCACCAGTTTCACCCGAACGCCACCGTGCTGCGGGGCGAGTTCGCCATGATGGTGGAGGATATCCTGGTCAAGGTGACCGGCGAGCAGGGGCTGAAGACCAAGTTCATCGGCCAGCCTTCGCCCTTCCGTGACGTGCGCAACGACGTGCCGTGGTTCAATGCCATCGAGACCGTCACTTCGCGCAGTCTGATGGAGCCCAAAGACAAGGTGAACGGGATCTTCAAGCCCGACGATCCCATCACGGGCGCCGATGCGCTCCTGGTGATCCGGCTGCTGAAGGACGAGCTTCGCAGCTACCTGCGCTCCTAATGCCGAGTATTGAAAGGCCTGTTGGCCATATAGGGGCCTTGCGCCCCATGCCCCCACCAGGGAGCAAAGCTCCCTGGACCCTGTTTGTGCGTGGAACCGCGCGGGTCTCCGTCAGGGTCGGTATAGGGGGTGAGGGGCCCTCGGCCCCCGCATCGGAATTCTTGTGGTTTCTAGCGGCCCCGCCGCTTGAAGACCCATTCCCAAACAGAGCTTAGTGCTGAGTCTTCTCCCGTCATCCATGCGCATCAAGCCGTTGCTGTTGGTCCTGCTGCTGCTCGCGGGCGTGCCGGTGTTCCCCGGCTTGCCCGGAGCAGGCTCCGCGTACGCCCAGGCTCAGCTGGTGGAAAAGGTGGCGCGCGTCGAGGTGCCCGTCTACGAGGACAACCTGGATGACGCCAAGAGCCGCGCTATCGTGCAGGGCCAGCAGATCGCTCTGAAGAGCGTGATCGACGACCTGGTCGCGCCGGATTGGGTCACGCTGTTCGACAAGGAGCTGCGCAAGCAGATTCTCTCGCACCTGGAACGCTATATCTCCTCCTACCGCGTGCAGAAGCTGGAGACCTCGGTAGACCGCACGCGGTTCCTGGTGGTGCTCTCCGCGCAGGTGAACCGCGTGCAGCTTACGGAAGACCTGCACGAGCTGAACCTGCCCGTGCAGGGGGACCCGCCGATCAGCCTCGCGCTGTTCTACAACGCGGATGATCCGGTGCTGGGCAATGCCACGTTGCGCGGCACCGTGCTGGATCGCTTGCGTGGCCGGCTGGCCCTGCTCAACTACCGGCTGGGCAGGCTGGTGGGGCTGCGCGGCGATGCGGTGCAGTTGCTGGCCAGCCCACAGGGGCACCTCCCCGAGCGGGTGAGCCTGCTGGGACGCTATCCAGGCACGGCGGCGCTGTTTCTCGCGTTCGATCCCGCGCCGCCACCCGCGGCCGGGGCTGTGGCGGATGTCGGAGCCAAGTTCACGGCCCTACTCTATCAGAAGGCCACCGGCGAGCTGTTGGCGGACTTCGAGCAGCAGGAGCGCAGCCAGCCGTTGCCGCTGCCCGTGCGCAACAGCAAGGAGCGCGACCAGCTGGTGGCCAAGCTGGTGGATCCCCTCGTGATCCAGATGCAACCGGGCGCCATCCGGCCCGCGCATCTGGCGGGAGACAAGGCTGCGGAGCTGCGCCTGCGCGTCACGGGTTTCCGCGGCATGGAGGACGAGGAACTGTTCGAGCAGGCGTTCTTCAAGCGCAACTCACCCTTCGAGCACTTCTCGCTGTACGGGCTCGGGCCGTCCTCCGTGACGTACCAGGGGCCGTATGGGGGCGATCGCGGGACGCTGGAGCAGGATCTGGGCGGCAAGAACATCGGCGATTTCCACGTGCGGCGCGTGGACTGGTACAACGACATCCTGGAGCTGGACGTGCAGCGCGACGTGCAGCCCACCCATGCCGACCTGAAACTCTATCCCAAGGAAGTGCGTCCGCCGGAGGTGGCCGCACTGATCGACGACTACTTCTCGAAGTATACGCAGCTTGAGGTCGAGGATCCGCACTATGCGGAAGCCGAGGACAACGGCTGGCTGACCCGCGCCGACCGTCTCGCCTTCAATGCGACCATCTACGGCTATGTGGACTCCCGCAGCGACAGCGACTTCTACATTGGCGAGGCGCTGAACTCGGGCGAGAAGGTAACGCTGATCTGGAACCGCATCGGGCGCACCAACCTGACGCCAGCGATCCGCCTGTACGACGAGAACGGCACGCTGGTGAGCACCTTCCTGCCCAAGTCCTTCCTGCACTACGAGTACACCCTGCCCAAGGGACAGCACCGCTTCTACATCGAGGTGGGCGACCGCTTCGGTTACCTCAAGGTGGATACCGGCGGCTACCTGAACTTCCACTACCTGTTCAAAGTGCAGCGCCAGACTCCCTGACGCGGCAAACCCTGTTCACCCCATTCGCGTGGCCTAGGCCCGTTCGGCTATGCCGCTCGGCGTGGGGAAGGACAGGCACAGCCGGCGCACCTCCTCACGGATCGCGGCCAGGTCCGCGCCATCGCGGCAGGCGGCCGTGATCCACTCGGCGATCTTCAGCATCTCGGGCTCCTTCATGCCGCGCGTGGTGGCCGAGGGCGTGCCCAGCCGCACGCCGGAGGCGCGGAAGGGCGGCAGTGGATCGTCCGGGATGGCGTTCTTGTTCAGCGTGATCCCCGCCGATTCCAGCCGCTCCTGCACCTCCTGCCCGTTGAGCCCGAAGGACTCCACCGTATGGATCAGCATCAGGTGGTTGTCCGTGCCGTTGGTGATCAGCTTGCAGCCGCGCTCCATCAGGGCGCCGGCCAGAGTCTTGGCATTCTTCAGCACCTGCTGGGCGTAGGTCTTGAACTCCGGCCGCGTGGCCTCGCCCAGAGCCACGGCAATGGCCATGATCTGGTGCATGTGCGGCCCACCCTGCAGGCCGGGGAACACCGAGCGGTCGATCAGCGTGGGCAGGTTCTCGATGGTCTTCTCCGGCGCGCGCAGGGGGTTGCCCGCCTTGCCCATGCTGAGCACCATCGCCCCCCGCGGCCCGCGCAGGGTTTTGTGCGTGGTGGTGGTCATCACGTGGAAGCCCTGCCGCAGCGGATTGGTCAGCGCCCCGCCGGCGATGAGGCCCGCGATGTGAGCCATGTCCGCCATGGCCACGGCGCCCACCTTCTCCGCGATGGAGGCGATGCGCCGGTAGTCCAGCCCGCGCGGATAGGACGAGAAGCCCGCGATGATGAGCTTGGGCTTGTGCTCCACGGCCAGCGCCTCCAGGCCGTCGTAGTCGATTTCCCCCGTCTCCACGTCCTTCATCTTGTAGCGGATGAAGTTGTACGCCTTGGCGGCAAAGGTGACCGGCGCCCCATGGGTGAGGTGGCCGCCGTGGGAAAGGTCCATGGCCAGCACCGTATCGCCGATGTCCAGCCACGCGGCGTACACGCACAGGTTGGCGGCCGCGCCGGACATGGGCTGCACGTTGGCATGATCCGCCCCGAACAGCGCCTTGGCCCGCTCGATGGCCAACGTCTCGATCTGGTCCGTGTAGGTCTGCCCCCCGTAATAGCGCCGCCCCGGCGTGCCCTCGGAGTATTTGTTCGTCATCAACGTGCCCAGCGCTTCCAGCACCGCCTCGCTCACGTAGTTCTCCGAGGGGATCAGCTCCAGCCCTTCCAGCTCGCGCTGCGCCTCGCCCTGCAGAATCTCGAATACCTGCGGATCCGACTGCGGCAACTTGCGGTACTTCATGGCGACCTTGCCTGCGATGGGGGGAATGGGGACGGCCGTGCCGAGCGCGGCGCTCCCCGATCCTTCCCACGTTTCTCGCGGAGCGTGCAAGCCTTGGGCGGGGTTCGCGGCTGCCTCCGCCGGGCCTGCGCTAGTATCGGAGCGCGCGATGCGGTGCCTTGTCCGGCAGGGGGCTTTCCTGTTATGGCAGAGGCAGAATGCGGGCCTGCGCCGCGGGGTCGACCCCCTGGGCGTGGCCTGCGCCATCGCTTCGGCTTCACCTCGCACGATGGGAGCGGCATGGACATCGCAGGCAAGACGGCCTTCATTACCGGCGGCGCCTCAGGCTTGGGCGCGGCCACGGCCAGTATGGTGCACGGGGCGGGCGGCAACGTCGTGATCGTGGACGTGTCGGCCGACAATGGCGAGGCGCTCGCCAAGCGGCTGGGCGAGCGGGCGTTGTTCTGCCGCGCGGACGTGACCGATTCCGAGCAGATGGCCGCTGCCGTGCAGCAGGGCACGGAGCGCTTCGGCGCCCTGCACTTCGCGGTGTGCTGCGCCGGCATCGGGCCCCCCAAACGCGTGCTGGGCCGCGACGGCGTGATGCCGCTGGACGCCTTCACGCGCGTGATCAACGTGAACCTGGTGGGCAGCTTCAACGCCCTTCGGCTGGCGGCCGAGGTGATCGCCCGCAACACGCCGGACGCCGGCGGTGAGCGCGGGGTGGTGGTGATGACTGCTTCCGTGGCCGCCTTCGAGGGGCAGATCGGCCAAGCCGCGTACTCCGCCTCCAAGGGTGGCATCGTGGGCATGACGCTGCCCATCGCCCGCGAGTTCGCCTCGCAGGGCATCCGGGTGATGACCATCGCCCCGGGGCTGTTCGATACGCCCCTGCTGGCCGGGCTGCCCGAGGATGCCAAGGCCTCCCTGGGACAGCAGGTGCCCTTCCCTTCGCGGCTGGGGCAGCCGGAGGAGTACGCGGAGATGGTGCGCGAGGTCATCGCCATGCCCATGCTCAACGGCAGCGTGATCCGCCTCGACGGCGCCATCCGCATGGCGCCGCGGTAAGCGATTTCCTGTGCGTGGCTGGGGGCAGCGGGGTCAGTTATGGTGTTGCCATATGGCGCTTAGTCAGTTAATTTCTGATTTAACGCCATTAGAGAAATCCCCTATGCTGTTTTCCCTTTCCAGCCTCGGGACGAAGGAACAACGGGTCGTTTCGGCGATCGACGAGATGCGGGTCAGGCTCAGCTACGTCGTGCGTGAGCCTCGCCGGTGGGTCGGCCTGCTGAGACGCAGCTCGTTCGCTCGGGCAATCCAGGGCTCCAATACCATCGAGGGCTACGACGTCAGTCTGGACGATGCGGTTGCGGCGGCCGTTGAAGAGGAGCCACTGGAGGCCGGCCAGGAGACTTGGCGAGCTGTCGTCGGGTACCGCAACGCAATGACGTATGTCCTTCAACTGTCCAGCGATCCATTTTTTAGGCATTCCACGGCCCTGCTGCGCAGCCTGCACTATATGATGATCAGCCACGACTTGGGGAAGCATCCCGGTTTGTGGCGGCCCGGAACCGTTTATGTGCGGCGCGATCCGGACGGGGAGATTGTCTACGAAGGGCCGGATGCCAGCGCCGTCCCGTCTCAAATGGAAGAACTGGTGCAGTGGCTGAATTCCACCAGCGGATTCCCCCCAATGGTCAATGCGGCCATGGCGCACCTGAACCTGGTGATGATTCATCCTTTCTCCGACGGCAATGGTCGGATGGCCCGTGCGCTGCAGACCCTCGTACTCGCCAGAGAGGGCATCCTCGATCCCCGCTTCTCCAGCATCGAAGAATATCTGGGACGAAACACCTTGGCCTACTACAGTGTCTTGGCAGAAGTGGGCCAGGGCCGATGGAATCCCCACTGCGATCCGCTTCCATGGGTGCGATTCTGCCTGACCGCCCACTATCGGCAAGCCGCTACGATCCTACGGCGTGCGCGTGAACAATCGCGGATGTGGGAAGAGCTTGAGCGGATCGCACAGCGGGAGGTTCTGCCGGATAGGTGTATCCTGGCTCTCATGGATGCGGCGATGGGGTTCCGGGTACGAAACGCCACGTATCGCGCTGCGGCCGAAATCTCGAGCAACTTGGCAAGCCGAGACCTGAAGATGCTGGCTGACGTCCGTCTCCTGCAACCCATCGGTGATCGCCGGGGGCGCTGGTATGTCGCGTCCGACCCCATTCGCGCCATCCGCGAGCGAGCGCGCGAATTGCACGTCTCTGTGGACCCGTTCCAGATCGAGCAAACCACGCTGCCGGGCATTGACCCCCAGTGACGACTTGGGCGCGTTGTGCCAAACTTGACGAACGCGACGTCACAGCAAGAGCCATTATTCCATACGCTAGGCACCGCCATGCAATCGCAGCACGCCGCCGAAGCGACGCTGGATCCCGAACGCTTCACGCGGGACAAGGCCCTGGCCGCCCGGCGCGCCTTCGCGCAGACGGCCCTGCGCTCTACTGCGGAGAAGAACGCGGCCCTGGAGGCCATCGCCCAGGAGCTGGAGCGCTCCGTGGAGCCGATTCTGGCCGCCAACGCCATGGACGTGCAGGCCGCCGAGCGCGCCGGCGTTGGGCCCAAGGTGGATCGCCTGCTGCTCACGCGCGAGCGCATCGAGGCCATCTGCCGCGACGTGCGCAACGTGATCGCCCTGCCCGACCCCGTGGGGCAGGAGCTGAGCCGCAGCGTGCGGCCCAACGGCCTGGAGGTGACCCGTGTACGCGCCCCGCTGGGCGTGGTGGGCATCATCTACGAGTCGCGTCCCAACGTGACCGTGGACGCCTCCGTGCTGTGCCTCAAGACGGGCAATACCGTGGTGCTCAAGGGTGGCTCGGACGCGATCCACTCCAATCGCGCCGTCGTGGAGGCCATCCGGCGCGGCCTGGAGCGTAGCGCCCTGCCGGCCGACGCGGTGCAACTGCTGGATTCCACCGACCGCGCCGTGACCGCCGCCTTTCTGGGGTTGCAGGGCGTGCTGGACGTGATCATTCCGCGCGGCAGCCTGTCGCTGATCCGCTACACGCGGGACAACGCCAAGGTGCCGGTGATCGAGACCGGTGCATCGGTGGTTCACGCCTACGTGGACCGAGAGGTGGACGTGGCGCAGGCGGTGGATTTGATCATCAACGCCAAGACCCGCCGCGTGTCCATCTGCGGGGCGCTGGACGTGTTGCTGGTGCACCGGGATGTGCTGGCGGCGCTGCTGCCGCCCCTGGCCCAGCGTCTGGCGGCCAGCGAGCCGCCCGTGGAGGTACGGGCGGATGCGGCCGCGCTGGACGTGCTGCGCAGGCACTATCCCGAGGCGAGGCTCAAAGCGCTGGATCCGGCCCAAGACTACGACACGGAGTGGCTGGACTACATCCTCGCCATCTCCGCGGTGGACTCGCTGGAGGCGGCGCTGGCGCACATCGACCAGCACTCGCTGAAGCACACCGAGGCCATCTATACGACCAACCACGAGACGGCTGAGCGCTTTTTGGCCAGCGTGGATGCGGCGGTGGTGATGCACAATGCCTCCACCCAGTTCACCGACGGCGCGGAGTTCGGGCTGGGAGCCGAGATCGGCATCAGCACCCAGAAGCTGCACGTGCGCGGGCCGTTCGCGCTGGAGGGCCTCACCTCCATGAAATGGCTCGTGCGCGGCACGGGTCAGACCCGCCCCTGACGCCCGGCCGGCCCCTCTCGCCGGCCGGGGCCGCGCGCTCGTTCCCGTGAACGTTCTCCTCAGCTCCTACGTGCACTGGTGGAACGCCGAGGCCGCTTATGCGGCTGCGGTGGCCGAGGTGCTGCGCGCGGATGGGCATCGCGTGTGGGTGCTCACGCGCAGGGGGACGTACAACGGCGCACAACTGCGCGCCCGCGGCCTGGATACTCTCACTGACTTTCCGCTCTGGGAGCGGCATCCGCGCCGACTGTGGCGGGCCATTCGTGCCCTGGCCGAGTTCCAGGCGCGCGAGCGCATTGACCTGGTGGACGTGTTTCGTGCCCAGGAGACGCCCTGGCACCTGCTGGCCGCGCGAGGACAGTCCGTGCGCGTGGTGCGTACGCGGGGCAGCGCCCAGCCCATCCGCGGGCACTGGCTGAACCGCAAGCTCTACGGCCAGTGGTGCGACGGGCTGATTGCCTCCTCGGAGGTGGTGCGCCGCGAGATGCTGCGGGCCTTGCGTCTGCCCCACGAGGCCGTGCGCACGATCTACTACCCCACCGACCTGCCCCCGCACGAAGACCCTGCCCGGCGTGATGCCCGGCGGCGCGAACTGCTGGACGAACTGGGGCTGCCCACCGATGCTCTGCTGCTGTGCATCGTGGGCCGCGTGTATCCGGAGAAGGGGCATGCCGTGCTGTACGACGCCATGGCCCGGCTGCTGCACAAGCACCCGCGGCTGGCGCTGCTGGTGGCAGACAAGGCCTTCGACGATCCGCCGGAGTTCCGCTCCACGGTGCAGGCGCGCGAGGCGGAGTTGGGACTCTCGGAGCGGGTGCGTTGGCTGGGCTTCCGCGACGACGTGCGGCAGGTGATGGCGCTGGCCCACGTGGGTGTCATCCCCTCCATCGCGTCGGAGGTGAACTGCCGCGTCGCCGTGGAGTTCTTCTCCGTGGGCGTGCCGGTGGTGGCCCTGCCCACCGGGGCGCTGCCCGAGGTGGTGCGCCCTGGCGTCAGTGGCGCCGTGGCCGCCGACCACACGCCGGAAGCCCTGGCGGCGGCCTTGGAGCCCCTACTTGCCGATGCCGCACTGCGTGAGCGCCTGGGTGTGGATGCCCGCCGGGAGGCCGAGACGCGCTTTTCCCGCGCGCACTTCCTCACCGAGACCCTGGCCGCCTTCGAGGCCGCCCTGCGCCGGCCGCTGTCCCGCACGTAGGTTCTGTCGGGAAGCGGGCTTTCAAGCGGCTCGCCGGATGGAAACCACAAGAAATCCAACGCGGGAGCCAAAGGCCCCCGCACCCCGATATGGATCCGAACCCGAACTTGTGTGTCCTCACCTGGGAGCAGGGTCCAGGGAGCCGCGCTCCCTGGTGGGGGTAAGGGGCGAAGCCCCCATGGCAGCATTGCTCTGCCTGACACAGCTTGTCTGCTGCGGTGGCGCCGGACGGTGGCTCCCGGTACAATGGGCGCGGAACGTGGAGATGCGAGCCACTCACACACGTGGCGGAGGCGGATGCCTCCGCGGGAGCGCACGGAGATGAGCGGGCAGGAACGCGCTGTTGCGCCGATGTGTGCGCGTATGCGGCTTCGCGCCAGCATGGGGCGTGGTCGCTGGCTGGCGGTGCTGCCGCTGCTGGCCGCGCTGCTGCTGACGGCAGTGCCGGCGCGCGCGCAACTCGTGGATGACGCCACGACCTCCACGCTGGGCACGCAGTTCGTGAAGCCGGAGCCCAAGCCCGAACCACCCCCGCAGCCGGCTCCGCCGCCCCCGGCCGCGCAGCCGGCCCCGCCCGCCCCGGTCGAGGCGGCCGCGCAGCCGCCGGCCCCGCCGCCCGCGGTCAATCCGCCGCGCTATCCCTCGGTGGTGTTCCTGCTGGATACCTCGGATTCCATGCTGAACCGCGTCCGGGCCGGCGGCGAGCGCACCAAACTGGACGATGCCAAGGATGCCCTGATCCGTGTGCTGCAGGACATGGCGCCGGACACCCGCGTGCAGGTGTGGACCTTCGACACGCAGATGCGCCCCGTGCTGGTGCCGGGCATGCAGAGGGGCCAGTTCGCGGAGATCGGACAGCGCGACTATCGCGCCAAGTTGATCGCGCGCGTGCGGCTGTTCCGCACCGGGGGCGGCACCAATCTGTATCAGTCCATCGTCAAATCGCTGGGGTTCTTCGATGACCCGCGCGACCAAGCGGTCTACCGCTCTGGGCTGCGCTTTCCGGTGCTGGTGATCCTCTCGGATGGCGCGGACGGTGGCAAGACGCCCCAGACCTTCCAGACCGTGGAGGAAGCCAAGGCCAAGCACCCGCTGGTCACGATCAACACCATCGGTTTCAATCTGGAGCAGGGCGACGAGGCTTGGTTCAAGGTGCTGTGCCGCATCGCCACCAACCCGGATGGCTGCGCCACGGCAGACGACGAGAAGCAGCTACACTCGATCCTGGACAGCTTCTATCGCTTCCGCGGCAAGCGCTGAGCGGCGCCGCGGGCAGCTGCCGCCGGCTCAGGAGGCCTTCTCGGCCAGCAGCGTGCGGATCTTTGCCTCGAAGTCGTCGCCCTTCTCGGTGTTCAGGTGCAGCTCGCCCACATCGGTGGCGCGGATGTTCCCCTTGCGATCCACCAGGTAGAACGCCGGCCAATAGCGGTTTCCCAGGGCATTCCAGTAGGCGTAGTCGTTGTCCAGATAGATGGGCTGGCGCAGCTTATAGCGCTCCGCGGCCCGCTCCACCCGGCGCCGGTCCTTCTCGAAGTCGAACTCGGGCGTGTGCACGCTGATCACCTCGAAGCCCTGCGTCGCGTATTTCTGTTCCATTCCGTGGACCCACGGAAAGCTTCGAATGCAGTTGATTCAACTGGAGGTGAAGACCTCGATCAGCACCACCTTGCCGCGCAGGTCTTCGCGCGTGAGGGGCTTTGAGTTGAGCCAGGCGGAGGGGGACTGGTTGGTGAACTCGGGCATGGGCCGGTTGCTGAACCAGAACGCGGCCTGTGCGCCCGATGCCGCCAGCAGCAGGCCGGCGATGAGCAGGGCGGCCGCGGCGGTGCGCCGTCGGACGCCGGGTAGGTGCTTGCGGTCGGTGCGGATCATCGCCGTCTCCCCTCGCGTTGGGATTGGGGTTGCCGTGCGGAGCGGTCGGTTGCCACAAGGCCAGCATAGCCGCCCCTGGGGCCCGAATGTCTCACCAAACGATCACATTTTGCGGTGAGCGGGCACACCAAGGGGCCGCGACCGGCCTATTCCGCGTCGCCGCCGCCCGGGCGTGGGGCGGGGGCGGCGGGGTGTTCCGCCAGATCGTGCAGGTTGAAGTAGTTCACGAGGAAGTGCAGCAGAATCGCCGGCCACAGGCTGCCCGAGGCCTGTGTGAGCACGCCCAGCACCACGCCCAGCACGAACGCGAAGCCCGTCCAGGGCACCAGCGCCCGGCGCATCGGGAAGTGCAGCGCCGCGAAGAGTACCGCGGCCACCCACAGGCCCAGCCGCGGTTGCAGCACGCCGCGGAACAGCACCTCCTCGCCCCCGGCGGAGAGCAGCGAGAGCAGCAGGATACGCGGCGAATCGAGTCCGCCCAGGATGGCGTGGAACTCATTGTGCAGCCGGCCGCCCCAAGCCGTGTGCCGTGACGACCAGCGGCTGCCCAGCACCACGCCCGCCCCGATCACCGCCGCCGCGCCCAGGCCCCAGGCCAGGGCCAGCACGTCGCCGATGTGCAAGGTGCCCGGTGGCCGCACCAGGGCGACGCACGCAAGCATAGGCACGTACACCACCAGCGCGATGATCACCATGCCGCGCGCGCCCTGGCGGTTCACCGGGTCCGGGGGCGATGGGCGGGCAGCACCGCGGAACGGGGCTGCTGCGCGGTTCCGTCCCCGACAGCAGTCGGGCACGAATTGCGCATACGGACCGGCCAGACAGACCCGTGCAGGCGGCCTGCAACGGTGGACCAGAGCCTGTGCCGCGCCCGGCGGCAGGCGGGAGCTTGGTTGTAAATAAGGTGCCCTGGGGCTATCATAAAAGGTCCGACGGTTCGGCAATCGCGCGTTGCGGTGGCCGGGCTATCCTAACGAGCGTGGCCATGAAAGAACAAGGGGCTCCCGGGCTGCCGGGCCGCAATGATCCGTGTTGGTGCGGCAGCGGGCTCAAGTACAAGAAGTGCCATCTGGGCAAGGACGACGGCCCGGACCACGGCGTCCGGCAAGCGGCGAGCCTGCCACCGCGGCCGCGCTCAGCGGTGTTTGGCAAGCCACGCCAGCGGGGCTCGTTGGTGAAGACGGCAGAGCAGATCCGCGGTATCCGCGAGGCGGGCAAGCTGGCCTGGGAACTGCTGGAGATGCTGGAGGATCGCATCCGGCCCGGCATCAGCACCGATGACATCGACGCCTGGGTACACGAGTACACCGTGGCCCACGGGGCCGTCTCCGCACCGCTCAACTACAAGGGCTTTCCGAAGAGCGTCTGCACCTCGGTGAACGAGGTCGTCTGCCATGGCATTCCCGGCGGCCGCGTGCTGGAGGAGGGCGACATCGTCAACGTGGACGTCACGCCCATCCTCAACGGCTACTACGGCGACTCGAGCCGCATGTATGCCGTGGGCCGCATTGCCCCGGAGGCCGAGCGCCTGATCCGAGTGACCCGCGAGTGCATGGAACTGGGCATCGCTCAGGTGCGGCCCGGCGGTCATCTTGGCGATATCGGCCACGCCATCCAGACCCACGCGGAAGGCGCAGGCTATTCGGTGGTGCGCGATTTCGTGGGGCACGGCACCGGCGTGCGCTTCCACGAGGACCCGCAGGTGGCGCACTTCGGCCGACCCGGCGTGGGCCATCCCATGTTGCCGGGCATGGTGTTCACGATCGAACCCATGATCAACCTGGGCGATTGGCACGTGCGGATCCTTAACGACGGCTGGACGGCCATCACCACGGACGGATCGCTTTCCGCGCAGTGGGAGCATACCGTGGTTGTCACCCCCGACGGCGTCGAGGTGCTCACCGGCGCACCGTAACCGCCCGGCCCTCCACCCACCTATACCGGCTTGGATAGCTCCCGGGCCGTCTGCAGTGCCAGATTGAACCAGGCTCCAGCCTCTCGCACCTGCTCGTTCCGCTCCGCGGTTTTCGGCGGCAGTTCGGCGGCCCATTCGCTGCGGGCCAGCCCGGAGCGCAGCGCCTGCAGAATGCGGTAGATGGGCAGGACGCGTCCCAGGTCCCGATCCTTCCCCGAGGAGCCGTAGCGCTTCGCGAACAGGTCGGCCAGCTCGTCCGCACCGCTCCGCGCCAGCGCGTTTACCAGCAGCGCTACATCGTTGGCGGCATCCAGCACACGATACTTGGCCTGTGCCTCCAGCGGCGCCAGGGCGTGCAGTTCCGTGCCATGGGTATGGATGTGCTCG
>Ga0102953_1000218_pt1 | contig 41116 bp, 19 predicted proteins | sample SalPon2A_C_D2_MG_FD_78509 | JGI IMG/M metagenome (GOLD analysis project Ga0102953, IMG submission 78509) | Soil microbial communities from South San Francisco under conditions of wetland restoration - Salt Pond MetaG R2A_C_D2_MG | ecosystem: Environmental > Terrestrial > Soil > Wetlands | place... | reverse complement strand
GACGGCTTCGATAACGGTTTTGACCGTATCATGGAAGGGGAGCATGATATTTATCTGCTGGATTATCGTCTTGGGGCCCAAAACGGCCTCGAGCTTATGCAAAGAGTAATTCAGGCGGGTTGCGAGGCTCCTCTGATTTTGCTGACGGGTCAGGGCGACCGTGAGATCGACCTGAAGGCTATGCGCTATGGCGCGGCCGATTACTTGGTTAAAAGCGAGTTGCAGGCCCCGCTGCTCGAACGATCCATACGCTATGCCATCGAACGAAAAAAGTCGCAAGAGGCTCTCAGGGAGAGTGAAGAACGTTATAGGGATTTGTTCGAGAATGCCAACGATATGATCCAAAGTGTTGCCGAAGACGGACATTTTTTATACGTCAATGCAACCTGGAAGCGGATAATGGGATATGATCAGGATGGGATTGATAGTTTAAATCTCATCGAGGTCATCCATCCGGATGAACGGATTACGTTTACAGACTCATACAATCATATCATAACCGGTGAGGGCGACGATCTCATTGAGACCGCCTTTATCACTAAAGATGGCAGAAAGATATTCGTACAGGGAAGCGTTAACTGTAAGTTTAAGGACGGAGATTTTATATCAACCCGTTCCATCTTTCGGGATATCACTGAACGAAAAATTGCTGAGAGAGAACGGGATCGATTGTATGAACTGTCGCATGATCTCATAGCAATTGTAGATTTTCAACTGAGATTCATTGACGTAAACCCATCCTGGAACCGGATGCTGGGATATAATATATCCGAGCTCAGGCATATGAATCTGCTCGATCTGATTCACCCGGAAGATATCCCGGCAGCGCGTTATCAAATCGACCTTCTGAAGAACGGAGAAACGGTTGCGCCGTTTGAGGTGCGTTTCCGCTGCATTGATAATACGTATAAGTGGCTCTCCTGCAGCTTTTCAGCAGAGGGGAAGGACCAAATCCTCTATTTGTTTGCACGTGATATCACCGAGGTTAAAAAATCACAGATTGAACTTCTGGATAGTGAGAGACGATACCGCGAACTGGTTGAAAATAGCTACGGGGTTATCTTTACCCACGACCTGAACGGTAAGATTCTCTCTGCCAATCGTGCTTTTTCCAAACTCGTTGGCTACGAGATTGACGAAATTGTCGGGTTTAACCTGTCCTCATTCATCCTTTCTGAAGAGTTGCCGCAGTTCTACCGCTATCTGGAGAAGATAAGCAGACAGCAGCAGGCCACGGGTTCGGCTACCATGATGAGGAAGAATGGGGAACCCATTTACATAGTCTTCAGTAACTTTTTGTACCATCCACAGCATGGTAACAGTTACGTCATTGCCAATGCTCATGATATCACAGACCGTGTCCGGGCTGAGAAAGCGCTGGAATCGGAACGCCAGCAGCTTTTGAAAGTGATTGCCAACGCACCGGTGCCGATGGCGCTTATGGACAAGGATCTCAATTTCATTACCTATAGCAAGAAGTGGATCGAAGAATTCCCGCCCGATTATTCGGAACAAATTGTCGGGGAGAATTATCAGAAGATGTACTCATTTATTCCTGATACCTGGATTCAGGCCGGCAAAGAGGCTCTGAAGGGAAAGGTTGTATCCAAGCAAGAAGATGTGGTTGAGATACCTCTTGTCGGGAAACGATATTTTCGCTGGGCCATACATCCCTGGAGTAATCCTGACGGACAGGTTGAAGGTATTGTTGCCGTGATCGACAGGATTGACGACCTCGTAAAGGCGAGGGTGGAGGCACAGCAGGCCAGCCAGGCGAAATCCGCCTTCCTCGCCAATATCACACATGAGCTGCGTACGCCCCTGAATGCTATTCTGGGATATGCCCAAATACTGTCGAATGACCCCACGATGGGGGATAGTCAACAGGAATATATCCGGAATATGTACAACAGTGCCATGCATCTTACCAGCATGATTAACGACATATTGGATTTGTCCAAGATCGAGGCGGGCAAAATGGACATCAATATGGAACCGGCGAACCTGGCGGCAATCATGGATGAGGTAAACGGCCTGTTCAACCTCAAAAGCCGGGAAAAAGGAATCAGACTGATTATTGAGAAAGACAAAAACCTTCCGGTACTCCTGAAAATGGATGCGGGGAAAATCCGGCAAATACTGATCAATCTGGTTGGCAATGCGGTGAAATTTACCACCGAGGGTTCCATTCACGCCCAAGCCAGACTATTGGATATCAGCCAGTCGGGATGGGCAAAGATCCATTTGTCGGTAAAAGATACAGGCAGGGGGATTCCCGATGATCAAATTCGGAAGATATTCGAGCCTTTCAGACAGGTGAAAGGCATGAACAGTGAGGGCACCGGTCTCGGTTTGACGATTACCCAACATCTGATAAGGATGATGAAAGGTGATCTGCAGGTTGAAAGCAATCTTAACGATGGATCAACTTTCTCCATAACGTTTAATTTTGAGTTGATTAAACCCGAAAATGCGCTTACTCCGGGTGAACCCAAATTTGTAAAATCAGTAAAAGGAAAGAAAAAGTGGAAAGCAGTGATCGCCGATACCATCGATTACCAGAGGAAAATGCTCCGTATCATGCTTGAAAAGGCGGGATTCGAATGTACGGAGGTCTTTTCTGTAGATGATTTACTCGAGAAGGTGCAAAAGAGTAAGCCGGATATTATATTTATAGATCAAACATTAGAAGACGATAATATTAAAGGATTACAACAGTCAATAGATGAACTTAGGCGGCCGGACAGCGAGGTGGCTGTTATCATAATAAAAGATGCTACCCCAGGGTTTGAACGTCAGCAAGCATTGCATGGTGTCGTTTCTGTTCAACGACCATATCAGGAAGAAGAGATCTTTGAAGCGATTAAGAAGTCAGTGAATATTGATTACGTGTATAGCTTTATCAGCCCGGAAGAGTCTGTATCCCTTAATGAGATTTTGGATCAGGCTGTTCAGGAAATAGCTGCTTTGCCAGCCAATTTACAGGAAGATCTGATCGAGGCCCTGGAGTTTCAGGATCTTGATAAAATTGATCAGCTCGCTGATATGTTGGAGGGGCAAGATACATTGGCTGGATTGTCTGAAAAACTGAAGAAAGCCGTAAATAGTTCGGACTACTATCTGATAACGCATTTGGGAAAAAGATTACTGCAAGATGTCCGAAAATAGCATAAAGAATTTATTAGTTGTTAACATCGATACAAACCGCCCGACCCGTGGCTAACAGAGACGTATCAAAATCTACCATACTCATCGTCGATGACGTTCGTCATAACGTACAGGTGTTATCACAACTCGTGCGTAATGAGGGACACCGTGTAATCGCGGCATTTGATGGGAATGATGCATTGGCACTTGCTCGTAAACGGAAGCCCGATCTCGTACTCATGGATGTTTTAATGCCCGAAATGGATGGGTATTCGGTATGTGAACAGTTCAAAAAAGATCCGATTCTGCGAGAGATACCCATTATATTTCTGAGCGCTCTGTCTGACGTTGAATCCAAAGTACGCGGTTTTGAAGTGGGTGGGGTGGACTATATCACCAAGCCGTTTCATCAGGAAGAAGTGGTCGCACGTATCAATCTGCATTTGACGCTCAAAAACCTGGAGCAGGAGCGTGAACGTTATATCGCCGAACTCAAGATCAGGGAACGCAACCTGGAGATAGCAAACCGGGAAAAAGACGAGGTTATTCGCATTGTCAGTCATGATATCAGGAATCCACTGACCGGGATCATAGGGGTGGCAAACATCCTGCGCAGCGAGGACGGTTATTCCAAAGAGGAGGTCGATGGGATGCTTGAGATTATCGAGCAGAGCGGTTATAAACTACTTGATTTGGTTAAAGATATCCTTGAAGTGGAATCGACCAAGGCCGGTTCGTTGCAACTGAATCTCAGGGAAGTGAGCCTGCAGGAGCTTCTTGATCAGGTTATCGAATTACACCAACCTACCGCGCTTACGAAGTCGATCAACCTTCGTTTCATGAAGGATGATCGTGTGCCGGCGATGTTGATTGACCCACAAAAGATTAATCAGGCTATCAGTAACCTGGTGGCAAACTCATTGAAATTTACCGGCGCGGGCGGATCCATAAAACTGATTCTGAAATTTGATGAGGAGTCAAACGACGAGCTGCCTGTGATTGTCGAGGTGAAAGATACCGGGATTGGTATTCCGGAGGACCGGCTTCCGACACTGTTTGACTCAATCAAACGTCATCGGGGTACGGGCACTAAAGGGGAGAAGGGGACCGGTATTGGTCTGGATATCGTGAAGCAGTTTATCGAACTGCACGGAGGTAACATATCGGTAACATCTACAGAAGGAAAAGGTACTTCTTTTAAATTGGAGTTACCGTATAAAACCGAGAAAACGCACGTGTGAATGTGACCTGCTATTCAATGGGATTGCGGCACGTAGTTGATAAACGGTAAATCCGCGATCTATTGTAATCATTCTGCGGTACCAGTGTGGAGAAATCTGAACTGGCTGAAACGAACGGCCTGGAAGTTCTGGAACGTAAAATTCAGCTCCAGCCTGTCAACAGGCCGTCTTTACCGCTCTAATGTTCTCCAGTTATCCGTGAGTGACGTATACACTGCCGGCACGTTGGATACAGGGGAACACGGTTTCGTACCCTCATTACGAAATACGCCACAGCCAGTTACGATGGACAACACAGAGCTTCTCAACATGAGCCTGTATTAATAATATACCCCTTGTTCATGGGTGTTGCCCGAAGCGGCAAATCGAGACAAATACGCCCGTAGATTAGAGAATGACAACCTAAATAATTAAAGAAAATTTAATGTAATTATTTAAAGACTAATGCTAATCAAGGAATGAATGTTAATTATATTATGATAATATTTAAATTTAATTAATAAATAAGGTGATTTATTTCTTTCGGATTACTATGTTACGCCATGTACTTCTTACTCCTAAATAAACAAGTATAACGATGAAAGAACAGCCGGTAGTCGCTTTATTTATTGAAGGAACATATCCATGGCATCGGGGTGGAGTCAGCGAATGGGTTCATCAATACATTCATGCTTTCCCCGAACTCAGATTTGAGGTTGTGCAGGTCGTAACCGAAGATGAAAAAGAGGACAAACCCAGGGAACTCGTTTATACACTGGCGCCAAATATCACACGGTTTGTGCGCATCACTCCGCCGCCTCAGCGCGAGAATACCTGGCCTGATCTGGCCACCTGGTATGATACGTGGGAGCCTATGCTCTCTGAAATTGCTCTCAATGCCACACTGGTTCACGTGACCAATACCGGTTTCGCCGGCTGGCTGGGTGCCCGTTTCTCTGCTATAACCGGCTGTCCGCTAATTTTGACAGAACATGCCCTGTACTGGAAGGAAGTGGAGCTTGGAGCGGTAAGTCTGGAGTGCGGGTATCACTTACCGAAGAGTCTGAAGGCCAGAAAGCAACTGACCGATTTTTTCCGGATGATTGCCAGGGTCGTCTATGAACAGTCGAGTGCCGTGATCAGCGTATCCAGGACCAATCTGGAACCGCAAAAAGAATATGGCGCCATGCATTCAGGGTACATACCCAACGGAGTGACGGAGCGATTATTTACAGTGGGGGACCAAAGACCACACATGAGAATTGTAGGGAAACCTGTTCATATCGGCTGGGTTGGGCGGTGTGCGGATATTAAAAATCCCCTTCGTTTCTTCGATCTTGTTGACGGGTTCAGAAGGAAAAATATCAATGCCCGTTTTACGATGTATCTGGCGGATGCCGGCGAAGATGAACTTGCGGATAAAGTGAGAATGCTGGCCGTAAAATTTCCCGAGGTTGAATTGAGTTGGAATGAATCTCCGGTCGCGGCATATAAAAATTGGGATGCCTTGTGTATAACCAGTAAGAATGAGTCTCAGCCGTTGGTGTTGTTTGAAGCTCTGGCCGCGGGTGTTCTCCCCATAGGATGGCAGGTGGGAGATGCCAATGAGCGTTTCGGTTTCTTTGTCCCGCCAGACACGCTGGTTGATGTCCTGATCAGGATGATCAACAACTTATGGAATAAACCGGGCGCATGGTTTGATGTATTGCAAGATCGACGCGCCTATGCCCGGAAATTTCATACCTGGTCAAATATATTCGATCAGTATCGTAACCTGTTTGCGCCCTTATTGGTATCGTAAACGATGATTGCAGGAATGGAATCACACTCTATCAAAACTCCGATTTTCTATGCATAACATTCTTTGGGATGTACGACGTAGTGCTTAACCACAGGTTCGGTGAGCGCAATGATATTTTTTGTGTCCGCTGCCTTTGAGAACTCAACGGCTACCCCTTCCTCGTTTAGAATCCATATGCTCTCCTGTTGGTATTTGTAGGCTTCGCTATAGTTCTGATCAAAATGCAGATAATAGGATACGGCATCATCGCCGGAAGGAAGGTTCCGGTCCTTTAAAAAAGCAATCGTGCCCATTTTCATCTTTTCCATGTAATCGCGCGTCGGCTTTTGCTTCAGAAAAGTGGTCCTTGGCAACTGCCTGTTCAAAAAACGGCGACACAGGTCCCTGAGAATAGGATCCTTTTCAAATTGCCAGTACTTGATGCTCAGCAACACATCATCGTCGTCAATCATGGTATAGTGTTTTATCATCGTATCACTGAGTTCGATGCGGGCTGACGGGTAATTTTCAAGGAAGTACTGGAGTGAAGGGGATGGTTGGTGAAGGGGTTGACCTTCGGCAATCAAATGCCGGACCCTGCGAAAAATGGCGTGCATCAGCTTATCCGCACTGAGCACGGTTTTGTGAAGATACACCTGCATGTACATCAGGCGTCGTGCTATGATATAGTTCTCAACCGCGTAGATCCCTTTTTGCTCGATTACGATGTTGCCCTTATGAACTCTCATCGTTTTGATAAGTCGGTCGATTCCGATAGACCCTTCATAGACGCCGGTGTAGTTGCTGTCACGTTTCAGATAATCGAGACGATCGATATCGAGTTGTGAAGAGACCAGTTGATGCAAAAACCGTTTCGGGTACTGGTCGGTGAATATCTGGATGGCGGTATCGAGCGCTCCATCCATTTCCTGGTTTAGCTGTTCCATGAGCTTGAGCGTCATCATCTCATGATTGAAATCACTGATGATGTTGGTTTCAAGCGTATGTGAGAAGGGACCGTGACCAATATCATGCAGAAGAATAGCCATGAGGGTACCTTCGTACTCGCCGTAAGTGATCGTTGTATCTTTTTCCTGCAGGCTTTGAAGCACACGCTGCATGACTCCCATGGCACCCAGAGCGTGCGAAAAACGGGAATGCTCGGCTCCGGGAAATACCAGGTAACCCAAACCAAGCTGTCGTATTCTGCGCAATCTCTGGAACCAAGGATGATCAATGAGCCGGAGTATCGGTCCCTTTGGAATGCTGATAAAACCATGAACCGGATCGGAAAAAATCTTATACATCACACTCTTATCCATAAGCAGACATCTTATATCAATTAGAAACTTTTCTCTTTTCAGTCCGTCTGTCGCACGATGTACGATGTACGATGTGGGGACATCGGGCAACTTAGCCGGCTTTTGCCTGGCGATATCAAACCAAACTAAAACGGAATCGCAAACAGCTTTCAGGTCTTTAGCAGCCTCATCAAAGCAGGCCTGCTGCAGCCGGATGCTTGTATTGCCGAACGACATGATGCGGGCGCCGATCGTCAGGATTGAAGGATAAGGAACCGTACTTATGTAATCGATATCGAGATGAACGAGAACAAAGGAGCGATCATTCCTCAGATCTTCAAGCAACGAGGGGATGGACCGGAAATATCCGATACGCGATTCTTCAAAATAGGTGTTAAATATCGCATTATTAACATGATTGAGCGGGTCAAGATCCCTGAAGCGTACCGGTATCTGTGACCAGTGGGGAAAATCATCAGGATCGTATGGGATATTTTTTTTCATCTCAAGTCGTAAAAGTTTTTAAAACCCACATTGATCAGGTCTCAGTTTTGTAAGTTTACCACGGTTAATACGTTGCTCAAAATAAGGTAAAGGCAGTTGATAAACTCATATTTTTGGGGTACAATCAAAAGCTGTCTGATGTTAAGGCAATTTACCCAAACACTGTATCATCTATATCTCTTTTTATGTTTACGAATGAAGACCTGGAACTCCTTAAACAGTTATTGTCAACTCCCAGTCCAACCGGTTTTGAGACAGCGGGCCAAAAGATTTGGCTAAATTATGTAAAACAGTTCGCAGACGATATCACTGCTGATTCGTACGGTTCTGCAGCCGCTCATATTAATGCCGATTCTGATGCAATTACCGTTATGATTGAGGCTCATTGCGACGAAATCGGCATGATGATTAATTATATCGATGACAACGGGTTTGTTTACGTTACCCGTTTGGGTGGGAGTGACCCGGCCATCACGCGGGCACGACGCGTTCATATCCACACGCGCGAAGGGATCGTGGCCGGGGTGACTGGCAATACGGCTATCCACTTGCAGGACAAAGACAAGAAGAAAGTACCCGAGTGGGGAGAGATCTTCATAGATATTGGCGTCACAAATCGCGAAGATGCGATTAAACTGGTGCAGGTGGGGAATGCGGTCACTTATGCGGATGATTATGAATTTCTGAATGAAGAGATTATCACAGCACGGGCCCTGGATAACAGGATTGGCGGTTTCATCATAGCACAGGTGTTGAAAAGACTTTCGGAGGAGCGCGATAAATTACAGGTTAATGTTGTAGCCGTTAACTCCGTACAGGAAGAGATTGGCGGGTTTGGGGCACGGATGATGAGTCTGCGGCTAAACCCTGATCTTGCATTGGTAACCGACGTCACCCATGCGACCGATACACCGGGCATTGATCAAAGGCAGCATGGGAAAATTGAGTTGGGCAAGGGCGCTGCACTTCAGTACGGGTCGGCCAATCACCCTGTTCTTGTTCGCCATCTCGAAGACGTTGCCAGGCAGTTTGAAGTACCGGTGCAGTATGAGGCGAACAGCAACAGGACCGGGACAGATACCGACAGTATTTTTTATCAAAACGGCGGGATTCCGAGTGCACTCGTTTCGGTTCCTCTGAGATACATGCACTCGCCTGCAGAAATAGTCCACATAAAAGATGTGGAATATGTTGTTGAACTGATGATGCGTGGTGTGCAGTCTCTCGAACGAAACGCATCATTTAATGTATTATAAGATCATTTTCAGGCCAATATTATTTTTGACTTCTAATAATTAATAAGGTTAACAATGAAACAAAAGTCACTTCTGGTGATGGCTTTTTGCGGGGTTTTGCTATTTGCGGCCCAGGGGTACGCCCAGCAAAAATCCAAATACGATGCACTGAAAGCATTTGATCCGAACTTTCTTAATCAACCGGGCAATCGTTATCGCGCAGGAAATGGGGCTCCGGGTCCTGATTATTGGCAAAATCGCGCCGATTACGATATTACGGCAAAACTCGATACGACGGACAGGCATATTGAGGGTACTGTCGTCATTACCTACACCAACAACAGTCCGCATGTGTTGCGACGGTTATGGTTGCAACTCGATCAGAATGTATTCAAAGCAACTTCGCGCGGTTCATATGTGACACCTGTGGGTGGCAATCGTTTTGGACGCGGCGGTATTAAAGACGGCGGTTATAAGCTGACATCAGTAGAAGTAGACGGACATAAGGCCGAGTACCTGGTGAGCGATACGCGCATGCGCATTAAGCTTGCCGATCCTATCAAGGCTAAAGGCGGCAAAGCCCGTGTCAAGATCGCATTTTCATTTAAAATTCCAAGATATGGAATAGACCGCATGGGCTATCAACCAACTAAAAACGGGATTATCTATGAAATTGCCCAGTGGTATCCGCGTATGTGTGTCTTTGATGATATCCGTGGATGGGATACCCTACCTTATCTGGGGCAGGGTGAGTTTTATCTTGAGTACGGCGATTTTGATGTAAAGCTTACTGTCCCGGCCAATATGATGGTTGTCTCTTCCGGAGCACTGCAAAACGAGCGTGACGTCTACACCAAAGAAGAGATGAAACGCCTGGATCAGGCAAGAAACAGCGACAAAACGGTTTACATTCGCAAACCATCTGAGGTTACCAGTCCCGATTCGCGTCCCAAACAAAGCGGTGATCTCACCTGGCATTTCAAGCTGCACAATACCCGCGATTTTTCATGGGCCGCATCCAGGGCGTTTGTCATTGATGCCGCCCGAATGAACCTGCCTGACAACAAGCATGCCTTGGCAATGTCTGCCTATCCGGTTGAAGTGGCCGGTGATTCTGCATGGGGAAGATCAACTCAGTATGTGAAAAGAACCCTCGAGATCGATTCGAAACTGTGGTATCCCTATGCCTATCCCACGGCTGTCAATGTGGCTGGTAATGTGGCCGGTATGGAATATCCCGGTATCGTCTTTTGTGGATGGAAAGATACCGGTGCCCAGCTTTGGGATGTGACAACACACGAATTCGGGCACAACTGGTTCCCGATGACCGTCGGTTCCAACGAACGGCGCTATGCCTGGATGGATGAGGGATTCAACACGTTCATCGACATATATTCAACACGCGACTTTAAGAATGATGAGTACGGCGACTATGATAACATTTCAGATCAACCGGCCAACTTTGCCCGCTATCTGATGTATTTCAAGTTTCATGGCATAAAAGAACAACCCATCATGACCTATCCCGATGTGATCAATCCGGATTATCTTGGTATCGCTGCTTATGAAAAACCGGCACTTGGCCTCTATATGCTCCGGGAATATGTGCTTGGACATAAGCGTTTTGACGATGCCTTCCGCGCGTATATCCGCAGATGGGCCTATAAGCACCCCACGCCGACAGATTTCTTCCGTACCATGAATTCGGTTGCCGGCGAAGACCTCGACTATTTCTGGAAGGGATGGTTTGAGAAGGACTGGCATATCGATCAGGCCGTCACCGATGTCCATTACGTGAACCAGGATCCGACACAGGGATCGTATATCACGGTTAAGAACATGGACAGGCTTCCTATGCCCTGCACGGTTAAAGTATATGAATCAAACGGAAAAGTAGGCGTAGTGAAATTACCCGTAGAGATTTGGCATGACGGTCCTAAATGGACATTCGAGTATCATTCTACCAGCAAGATCGATTCCGTTGTGGTTGATCCGAATAATATGCTGCCGGATATGAACCCGGATAATAATAAGTGGGTTCCGATAGATGAGCGTTCAAACGGATTTCATTGAGATCCAGGTGAATTCATTATAAGATGATTAAGAAACGAGCCCACTCCCTGAACAGAGTGGGCTCGTTCATTATCAATTGAATTATATTAAAGATAAAACTGATCGATGAAATACAGCATCAGTCGTTTTTTTGTGCCGTTAATGGTCGTCACTGCTTTTGCGATGACTGCGTGTGCCCAGAATGAGAACGATTCGACACGCTACAACGCCTATCAAACCTTTGATCCTGCGTTCGACAGCCATCCCGGCAACCTGATTCGCGCAGGCGATGGTTCCCCCGGTTCCCAATACTGGCAAAACAGGGCTGATTACGTGATCCACGCCAGCCTGGATACTGTTAATTTCAGGGTTTCAGGGACCGACGAGATCCACTATACCAACAATAGCCCCCAGCCATTATCCTATCTATGGCTGCAGCTTGAACAGAACCTGTATAAAAAGACATCACTGGGTGCGAAAGAAGTCCCGGCCTCCGGAGAAGAATACGGTCCGACTGACTTTACCGGTGGTTATGATATCAAGAGTGTGGAGATAAAAGAGGATGGGGCCTGGAAGCCGGCCGATTACGTGATCACCGATACCCGGATGCAGATTCGTCTGTCAAAGGCCCTTATTGCCAAAGGGGGTGAAACGGATCTGCGAATATCCTACAGCTTTGAAATCCCACAGAATGGTGTGGATATCATGGGACGTACAGATACAAAAAACGGCTGGATTTTCGAGGTGGCCCAGTGGTATCCGCGCATGGCCGTGTACGACGATGTGCTTGGATGGAATAACCTCCCTTTCCTGGGAGCCGGTGAGTTCTATCTGGAATACGGTAACTTCGATGTCTACCTGACCGTGCCGTGGAACCAGATTGTCGTGGCATCGGGCAAACTGCAAAATCCCAGGCAGGTTCTTACACCAACTGAGATCAAACGTCTCAGGGATGCCGAAAACAGCGAAAAGACCATATATATCCGCAAGCCGGATGAAGTGGATAGTCCCCAAACAAGACCGGTGCAGCATGGAACGCTGACCTGGCATTACAAGATTGAGAATTCCCGTGATTTCACATGGGCCAGTTCCAAGGCCTTTGTTTGGGATGCGGCCGGTGTAGACCTTCCCGGCATGGAACACAACACGACTTCAGCCATCTCACCGGCTTACGGAGGACCAGAACAAAACAAGGCTACACAGTATGGCGGGCATAAACCTCTGGCAATGTCGGTCTACCCGGTCGAAAGTATCGGCAAAGACAGTTGGAGCCGGTCAACGGAATATCTGAAATTCAGCATGGAATTCTACTCAAAACTGTGGAAGTTCGATTACCCATGGACTGATGCCGTCACCGTAGCCGGAGATGTTGACGGGATGGAATATCCGGGTATCGTTTTTTGCGGTATGAAGAGTAAGAATGCTGAACTCTTTGGAGTGACAACGCACGAAATTGGCCATACCTGGTTCCCAATGGTTGTAGGTTCGGACGAGCGCCGTTATGCCTGGATGGATGAAGGATTCAACACCTTTCAAAATTACTACTCCAAAGAGACATTCAATCACGGAGAATATGCTCCGGCTCAGACCCCGGTTGATGAGATCATGGGCAGGTATGTACAAAAAAATGAACAGCCCATCCTCACATATGCCGATCGCATGAAAAAGGGAAACCTGGGTTACCTGGCTTATTCAAAACCGGCAGCCGGGTTGTTCCTGCTGCGCGAAGTGATCCTTGGACATGATCGTTTCGACTACGCGTTTCAGACATACGTTCATCGCTGGGCATATAAGCATCCCAAACCCAAAGACTTCTTCAGGACGATGGATGATGCATCGGGCAGTGATCTGAACTGGTTCTGGAAAGGCTGGTTTTATCATGACTGGAAGCTGGATCAGGCCGTCACCAATGTTTCCTATGAAAATAATGATCCGAAGGATGGGGCAGTGATCACCCTGGTCAACAAAGACAAACTGGTGATGCCGGTTACCTTAAAAATTGTTATGGACGGTGGAAAGACGGATACAGTTAACCTGCCGTTCCAGATTTGGGAGAAGACGGGTACTTTCGAAGTTCCATACGATTCTCACAGCCGGATTGACTCCGTGATAGTCGATCCCGAACATATGTTGCCGGATGTGGACCGATCCAATAATGTATGGCCATAACGGCGTTTTAGGACAGTGTTGTCTTAATGTAAAAAACAGTAATCCTTGTAAAAAATGATGGGTATTCTCCCTTATTTGTTGGCTAACATGTAGATTTACCGGAATGGGATAGCACCCATATCACTGTGTGTTTTTGTGGTCTGAATACATCTATAGCTGGCAAACCTAAACGGTTGATCCGGTTAACATAAGGGACTCGTTTTTTTCAGCCTTTTTATTTCATGATTCAGATGATATCCCGTTGTGGGAAAATCTTATACTACAGACTTAATCTTTGGGACTCTTAACAATGATCTTTATAAACAAACGCATAGAGAAAATGCAAAAGCTTCGTTTTACCCTGATTCTGCCGTTGATGCTTTTGCTGGTATCATCGTTAGCCTTTGCGCAAGAGCAGAGCACCTACGACCAGCATCAGGCTTTTGATCCGACTTTTATGAACAACCCGGGTACCTACTATCGCAGTGGATCGGGTAAACCCGGACCCGGCTACTGGCAGAACAGAGCCGATTACAACATCCACGTGAAACTGGATGAACAGGATACCACCATTAGTGGCAATACAGAAATTATTTATACCAACAATAGCCCGGACGATCTGAATTACTTGTGGATGCAACTCGATCAGAACCTGTTCAAGCCGACATCCTGGGGAGACGAAGATACCCCGATCGGAGGTGACCGCTTTGGTATCAAGGGGTTTGACGGCGGTTACAACATCAAGTCGGTGAAAGTGACTTACGATGGTAAAACGTACTCAGCCAACTATCTCATATCGGATACCCGGATGCAGGTTTTCCTAAATAAATCTCTTAAAGCTAAAGGGGGACAAGTAAAATTATCCATCGATTATTCATTCAGAATCCCGCAGTTCGGTTCCGATCGCATGGGACGCTTGAAGACGAAAAACGGCTGGATTTATGAAATTGCGCAGTGGTATCCTCGGATGGAAGTGTATGATGATATCAAAGGGTGGAATACGTTGCCATACCTGGGTCTGGGTGAATTCTATCTTGATTACGGCAATTTTAATTACTGGGTAACAGCGCCGGCCGGAATGATCGTGGTTGGTTCGGGCGTGCTGCAAAATCCGAAGGATGTTCTTACCAAGGAAGAGATGAATCGTCTTGATCAGGCACGGCAAAGCGACAAGACTGTCTACATTATCAGGCCGGATGAGGTTGGCAAGAAGGATATGCGCCCGAAGACCAAAGGTGATCTGACCTGGCACTTCAAGATGGATAACACCCGCGATGTTTCATGGGCAGCTTCCAGGGCTTTTGTATGGGATGCCGCCAGGGTTAATGTGCCTTCGGGAACTGCGAAGATCGCCATGTCGGCTTATCCGGTTGAAGTGGATCAAAATTCAGCCTGGGGACGGTCGACTGAATACCTGAAACGCAGCATTGAGATATATTCGAAACTGTACTATGAATTCCCCTGGAAATCGGCGGTGAGTGTGGCCGGCGTCGTGCACGGGATGGAATATCCGGGGATGACATTTAATGGCTGGCGGGCCAAAGGAGCAGGCTTGTGGGGAGTGATTACCCATGAAATCGGTCATAACTGGTTCCCAATGCTGGTTGGCACCAATGAGCGCCGCTATATGTGGATGGATGAAGGATTGAACACATTCATCAACTATTACTCCACCAAGTACTTCAACAACGGGGAGTACTTCCACAAGAACCGGCTGGATGCACGTGCTTTGGCACGCAGGGTGCTGGCACACAATACAGAACCGCTCATGACGCCACCAGCGGTTATCAGCCTCAATAATTATGGCTTATACTATTCGAAAACAGCACTCGGCCTCCAGATTCTGCGCGACTTTGTCCTTGGACATAAGCGTTTTGATTTTGCATTTCGCAAATATATCGACAGGTGGGCCTACAAACACCCGCGCCCCGTGGATTTCTTCCGGACGATGAACGATGCGGCCGGAGAGAATCTGAACTGGTTCTGGAAAGGCTGGTTCTACAAGACCTGGAAAGTGGATCAGGCGGTGACAGGCGTCAGCTATGTGCATGACAACCCGGCTGACGGGTCGTACATCTCAATCGAGAATATGCGGAAGATGCCGATGCCGGTCGAAGTAAAAGTCTATGAGTCGAACGGTCATTCCGGAACCGTAAAGTTGCCGGTTGAGATCTGGCAACGCGGCGCGAAATGGGTGTTTAAATACAACTCCACCTCGCGGCTTGATTCTGTGATTGTCGATCCGAACCATATCCTGCCTGATATCAACCCCTCAAATAATGAGTGGGTCAGAAGAGATATTAATCAGTAATCAGTAACAGTTTGCCGATACTCCGGGCGGGGCGGCTTTTGTGGCTCTGCCCGGTATAGGCTGGCTGTACTAAATGTTCCTCGATTCATCGATACCCAAATTGAGGGGAATGGACAACTAACCACAGAAGCACCCGATGAATGGAGCTGAAACTCATGTTTGACTGACTTTTTTGTTCCCTCCGCTAAAGCAGGCGGCAATGAATAAGGATCTATTCCTGCCGCTGCGGGTTTAGCTAACTGATGAGGACTGGCTTTAGCCCCATATCAGGTTTTTTATGAACGGGCTCAATCAAATTTAAAAGCAAGTTTTCATTCATTTTGTATATTAATCCGTCTTTTAAACCTTTTATGAGTTGGTGTGTGTATGGAGCGATGTCGTTTTTTAAAGAACGTATTGATAGCGTTAGTTTTTTGTTTCGCAAGTATCAATTTGGTATTTGCCCAACATTCGGCCTATGACCAGCATCAGGCATTTGATCCTGCCTTTTTGAATCAACCGGGTACGGTCTACCGTGACGGATCAGGCAAACCGGGGCCCCGGTACTGGCAAAACCGGCCTGATTACAAGATATCGGTAACTCTGGACCCGAAAGATCACACACTCTCCGGCACCGACGAGATTCATTATACCAACAACAGTCCCGACGACCTGAATTACTTGTGGCTGCAGCTCGATCAGAATCTGTATAAACAGAGTTCCAGAGGATATGTAACCGCGAAAATGCCCAATCCCCGATACATCACACCGGATTTTAACGGTGGGTATACGATTCAGTCAGTTGAGGTCGAACTGAACGGGAGAAAGTACAAACCGAAATACATCATCACCGATACCCGGATGCAGGTCTTGCTGAACAAACCGGTTAGCTCCAGGGGAGGGGAGGTGACGCTCCGGATCAGTTACTCCTATCCGGTACCCCCGTTTCGTCAGCGCACCGGGTACTTTGAGACGAAAAATGGACCCATTTATGCAATTGCAGAGTGGTATCCCCGGATGTGCGTGTATGATGATATCATCGGATGGAACACACTGCCATATCTTGGGCGCGGCCAGTTTTACCTGGACTACGGAACAATCGATTACCGGATAACCGTCCCATGGAATTACCTGGTTGTCGGTTCCGGAGAGCTCGAAAACCCCAAGGATGTTCTGACTTCAACTCAGATTCGGCGGTTAAACAAGGCCCATCATAGTGGCAGAACAGTTATGATACGGTCGGCAGAGGAGGTGGGATCAAAAGACAGCCGGCCTGTTCATAACGGCACGTTAACATGGCATTTTGTGATGGAAAACACGCGTGATGTGGCCTGGGCAGCCTCTCCTGCTTTTGTATGGGACGCGGCACGAATCAACCTGCCTGATCACAAGACCTCACTGGCCGAGTCGGTCTACCCGGTGGAATCGGACAAACCGGATGCCTGGGGATCATCCACGCAGTTTGTGAAAGGCACGATAGAGTACGATTCGAAGCACTGGCTTCCGTATCCGTATCCAACGGCGGTCAATGTGGCCGCAAAACAGGGCGGCATGGAATATCCGGGAATGGTATTCTGTGGATACCGGGATTCCGGAGATGGACTCTGGGGGGTGACGACCCACGAAATAGGGCATACCTGGTTTCCGATGATCGTCGGTTCCGACGAGCGTGAATATGGCTTTATGGACGAGGGCTTCAATTCCTTCATCGATATTTACTCCACGCGCGGGTATGATAACGGGAAATTTGTTCCCTATAGCAGGATCGAAACTTCCATGCCGTTGGCTGCCCGGTATCTCAAAGCATCAGGCCAGCCCGATGCCATCATGACCTACCCGGATGTTGTTCAGCGCAACTATGTGGGTATGAATAACTACGCCAAACCCGCTATTGGTCTCTATCTGCTGCGCGAATATGTGCTGGGACATAAGCGTTTTGATTTTGCTTTCCGTACCTATATCAGGCGCTGGGCTTATAAGCATCCTACGCCCATGGACTTTTTCCGAACCATGAACGACGCTTCCGGGGAAAACCTGAACTGGTTTTGGAAAGGCTGGTTCTATAAGACATGGATGATCGATCAGGCTATAGAAAAGGTGACGTATGTACAAGATGATCCTGCAAAAGGTTCGCTGATCTCGATTGCCAATCTGGATAAATTACCTATGCCTGCAGAAGTGAAAGTTTACCAGTCAAATGGTAAATCTGGCAGTGTAAGATTACCTGTAGAGATCTGGCAGCGCGGTGGCAAGTGGCAATTTGAGTACGACTCCACCTCTCGTCTCGATTCCGTAGTCATCGATCCGGATGATCAATTGCCTGATGTGGACCGGTCAAATAACAAGTGGGTTAGAAGAGACCTCAAACAGTAAGCATCAAACAGTAACAGTACCACGCGTAGGTCGGACAGTTTGTCCGACAAGCTCCAATGTTTGCAGGTAAATATCGCCGTAGTACACACGTGGCACTATCTGCGGTCGGCTGTTACTTCCATAACATCAATAGTTTCTCGTTGCGGATATTGCTTGCTGCTTCAGGGGTTGGGGCAGCATTGATTGTGTTTATGCCCCAATCACTATTCTCAGCTTTTTAACCCCGCTTTTAAATGTTTTGACATATTTTCAGATCCAAAAGGATTATACTGCCTGATGAATTAAACAGAGGAGGTTTTGTTATGAAGAAAGGCTATATCAGAAAAATTGAATTGGTCATTCTGGTGTTGTTTACCGCGGCAAGCATCGTAATGGCCCAGGATCAACAGTCGGTGTACGATCAGCACCAGGCATTTGATCCGACCTTTTTGAATGAACCCGGAACAGCTTATCGCAGCGGAAGCGGTATTCCGGGGCCGGCATACTGGAAGAATGAAGCGGATTACCACCTCAACGTGAAACTGGAACCGGAACAAAACCTGATATCCGGTACTGATGATATCACATATACCAATAACAGTCCGGATGCACTGCCGTTCGTGTGGCTGCAACTCGATCAGAACCTGTTCAGCAAAGACTCCCGCGCCGCTTTGACTACGCCCTATATGATACCTGATAGTGAGTTTACTAAAGGATATGATATAAAATCGGTCAAGATTGAACAGAATGGGAAGACGATGAATGCCGATTATCTGATCTCGGATACCCGCATGCAGATCAGGCTGCCCGATGCCGTAAAACCGAAGGGTGGCAAACTCCGCATCATGATTGACTACTCGTATACGGTGAGTCCCCGTTTTATTCGTACAGGCCGAATCAACGCCAAACAGGGGCCGGAATTTTCAATTGCTCAATGGTATCCCCGGATGTGCGTATATGATGACGTTCGGGGTTGGAACACGTTGCCATACCTGGGAAATGGCGAATTTTACCTGGATTACGGCAATTTCGATTATAGCGTTACTGTGCCGTGGGACATGATCGTCGTCGGGTCGGGCGAGCTTCAAAATCCAAAACAAGTACTCACCAAGACGGAAATGGAACGGCTGGACAAGGCACAGAACAGCGATAAGACGGTTTTTATTATCAAACAAAATGAGGTTGGAAACAAAGATACCCGTCCGGTGCATAGCGGAGATTTGACCTGGCATTTCAAGATGCACAACTCGCGCGATGTAGCCTGGGCTGCTTCCAAAGCCTTTATCTGGGATGCGGCGCGAATTAACCTGCCGGATGGTAAAAAATCCCTGGCAATGTCGGCTTATCCCGAAGAAAGTGCCACAAAGAGTGGATTCCTCAGGTCGACACAGTACGTGAAGAGCACCATCGAATACAATTCGAAAATGTGGTATGAATATCCATGGCCGGTTGCGGTGTGTACCATCGAGCCCGGCGGCGGCATGGAATATCCTGGTATGGTCTTTTGCAGTTGGAAAGCTACCGGACACCGGCTCTGGCTGGTCATAACACATGAATACGGTCATAACTGGTACCCGATGACCGTGGGTTCGGAAGAACGCCGCTATCCGTTTATGGACGAAGGATTTAACACGTTTATCGATATTCTGTCCACGTTCAACTTCAACCACGATGAGTTCGGGTATTACGAACCATGGGTCAAAAATCCCAAGTTGCTGGTGCCTGCACTCAAGAAAGAGAAAGACCCGATCATGACACGGCCTGATGCCAGCAATGAGACGGGTCTCATTGCGTATAATAAGCCCGGACTCGGATTATATATCCTCAGGCAATATGTGTTGGGACCCAAGCGCTTCGACTATGCCTTCAGCAAGTATACCCATGAATGGGCCTTTAAGCATCCAACGCCCAAAGACTTCTTCCGTGCGATGAATAATGCTGCCGGCGAGAACCTCAACTACTTCTGGAAGGGCTGGTTTTACAAAGACTGGCTGATCGATCAGGCCGTTACCGATGTCCATTATGTGCATGACAACCCGGCTGACGGATCCCTTATTAAGATCGAAAACCTGCAGAAATTGCCCATGCCGGTGAAAGTGAAGGTCTATGAATCCAACGGCAAATCAGGCGAAAAAGATTTACCGGTTGAAATATGGCAGCGGGGCGGAAAATGGCAGTTTGAGTACAACTCGACCTCTCGCCTGGACTCCGTGATTGTGGACCCGGATCATCAATTGCCCGATATCGATCTCTCAAATAACAAATGGGTGAGACCCGATATCAGGCACCGCAGAAGACGATGAATAAAAATGGGTATGGCAGAATGCAGGGGTAGGCACAGGGACCTACCCCTGCATTGTGTGCGTTGTGTGTTGTAATACGTATTGGTTTAGGTATATTTTAGAATTCGTTTTTAAAACAGCTATTCGCGAATCTTCCCGGCCAGGATACCTCTTTAGTTTTAATAGTTATCTGTTATGAAAAAAATTGTATCGACTAAAATTTACCGTTTCATTTTTTCCGCATTATTGATTGCGCTTTTTGTTCCCGGTTCCTTGCTGGCGCAAAATGCGGTAAATCATAAGTTCGAGATCTATTTTACTCCGTCGGCTCATCAGAATCCGATAACGGGGAGGATTATCCTGGTTCTCAGTAAATCCGACAAACAGGAACCCCGTTTCCAGGCCGGTTCCTATTTCCTGAGCGCTCCTTTTTGGGGGAAAGACGTGCATCAGCTAAAACCCGATGACAGAGCGGTTATCGATACGACGGTGCCGGGTTACCCGGTGGATAACCTGCGTGATCTGCCTGCCGGTGACTATTATGTACAAGCCGTGATGAATGTATATACCCAGTTTCACAGGAGTGACGGGCATGTGATTTGGGCGCACATGGATCACTGGGAAGGCCAGCAGTTTGCCAGTTCGCCGGGCAATTTGATCAGCAAGGTTGAAAAAATTCACTACGATCCGTCTAGGGATCAATCGTTTACTGTGAAGCTCGACAGCGTGCTCCCTCCCATAAAGATGCCGGCCAATACGGAACAGGTCAAACACATTAAGATCCAGAGCCAGATACTGACCAAATTCTGGGGGCATCCCATGTACCTGGGGGCGACTATCTTATTGCCCAAAGGGTACGGCACGCATACGGATGCGCATTACCCGGTCGTTTACATTCAGGGGCATTTCAATCTCAGGCCTCCGTTCGGATTCACGAAAAAACAATCGAAAGAACCCCCGGAAGAGGTTGCCCTGCTAAAAGACTATAACCTGGAAAACGGGTACCAGTTCTATAAAGACTATGACTCTGCTCATTTTCCCCGCATGATCCTGGTGACCTTTCAGCATCCTACACCTTACTATGATGATTCGTATGCAGTCAATTCGGCAAACAATGGTCCTTATGGCGATGCGATTATGAAGGAGCTGATTCCGTATATCGAGACTCATTACCGGATCATCCGGAAACCCTACGCACGGGTTTTGACCGGTGGCTCGACGGGGGGTTGGGAATCATTGGCATTGCAGATCTATCATCCCGACTTTTTTAATGGAACATGGACTTTATACCCGGATCCGCTGGATTTCAGGCGCTTTCAAATGATCAACCTGTACCAGGATAACAACGCTTTTTACACGAAAAAACTTGACTGGGGATATGGTCGTAATCAATTCAACCGAAATTCAAACTGGCTGCCGACCCTTCGTTATATGAGCCGGGATAATGAAGGCCAGCCGATTCGCACGGTTAAGGATATGAGCAGGATGGAAGCTGTGTTGGGCTCCCATGAACGCTCCGGGCAGCAGTTTGATATTTTCGATGCCGTTTTTGGTCCGGTTGGCAAGGACGGGTACCCGGAACCGCTCTGGAATAAGCTAACCGGAGAAATAAATCATGATGCCGTTGATTATGCCCGTGACCACGGTTTTGATCTTCGTTACTACACAGCAAAACACTGGCATGAACTGGGTCCAAAATTAGAAGGAAAGATCCATGTGTATGTGGGTGACGGAGATAATTATTATTTGAACCTGGCGGTGTATAAATTTCATGATTTTCTTGAGCATACGAAAGATCCGCATTACGCAGGCACTTTCAAGTTTGGACGACCGATGAAAGGTCATGGATGGGAACCGGTTGACCAGGCCGAATTGCTCCGGATGATGGCCAAACGTATTACAGATACGGCGCCGAAGGGAGCGGATACCAAGATGTGGAACTATTGATTCAATGGGGAATTGGTTGGCTTTACCCTGGTTGAATCTTTGATGTCAGCAAGATCCAATAATTCACCGTGGTATAGGATTCCTAAATGGGATGGGGGGACTAACACCAGCCGGGAATGACGTGCAGTATTTTCCTCCCTTTCGCATCCCACGAAGGGACCTATGGGAGAGAGGACTGAGGTGTGTGTTTCAGCGCGGCACATCATGAAACGCACAGATTCCGGTCAAGCACGGCGTAAACACCCCCTATAAGTCCCCTCAAGGGGACAAAAGAGCGATCTCCTCCCTCGAGGGAGGACCAAGGAGGGTGTTCCCCGCGTTGCATCATGCAACCACCGGATTCATAATGAAACGCCCGTAAACACCCCTTAGTCCCCTCGGAGGTAATGGCGCTAACATTAGTCATAAACCCTGAAAAATCTGAAATCGAAAATCGTTAATCCTTGTTCTTAAATCCGTTCTTTGATTAACGATTGACGATTAGCGAGTTAAAATTTTAGAAGTTAAACGTCTTAAGTTAGCGCCATTACCCTCAGGGGGACGAGGAAGCATCGTGATCTGCAGTCATCCGGAGCCGGGATAAGAAATGGGTCAGCGACCCCCGTAACATCATTTAACACAAAAAAAGAGCATTATTACCGCGTCTGCCATCCTGTTTGATTATATTCAACGAATCGATTGGCGGAAGATAGAGGCCATTCAATCTCAAACAGTCATTCTATAGTTACAGGTGTGGTATGAGCGTTAAAGGTACCAGGTTAGCAGGCGTACTTTTTTCATTACTTTGTTTGTTGCCGGGCATATCGTTTGCCCAACAGTCGGTCTACGACCAACATCAGGCATTCGACCCTACATTTCTGAATAGTCCCGGGACAGCATTTCGGGAAGGAGCCGGCCGGCCGGGACCGTTATACTGGCAGAACCGTGCCGATTATACAATCGAAGCAACGCTGGATACGGTAGCTCACACACTGGAAGGGACGGTTCGTATTCACTACACGAATAATAGTCCGGATACCCTTCATTTTGTGTGGTTACAGCTCGATCAGAACATCCTGAAGCCGGATTCGAGGGGAGAAGAAACAACGTCGCCGTTGAATCCGACATCGGGAGCGACCAAAGGATACCAGTTCTCCTCGATTGAGGTTTCTTTGGATGGCCATACCTGGCATCCGGATACCGTTGTCAGCGACACGCGGATGCAGATCCGGCTGTCAAGGCCGCTGAATCCACATGGAGGGACTGCTGATTTCACACTGAACTATCACTACGAGGTTCCGTTGAAGATAATCCGGACGGGTTACGAAGAGACTAAGCGCGGTGCTATTTATGATATGGCGCAATGGTACCCGCGCATGTGCGTGTATGATGATATCCGGGGCTGGGATACCTTGCCGTATCTTGGTATGGGTGAGTTTTATCTGGAATACGGTAATTATGATTATAAACTGACCGTCCCCGCCAACATGCTGGTCGCCAGTTCAGGTGAGCTGGTGAATCCGAAAGAAGTGCTGACAAAGAAAGAGCAGGAGCGTTTACAGAAGGCCTCAAGAAGTGACAAGACCGTGACCATTGTAGGCGAAGATGAGATCGGGAAACCGGAGACACGTCCTGTGCATAAGGGGATGATCACCTGGCATTTTAAGATGCACAATACCCGGGATGTATCATGGGCGGCCTCCCGTAATTTTATTTGGGATGCTGCGAGGATCAATCTCCCGGATAACAGACATGCGATGGCCATGTCGTTTTACCCGGTGAGTTCGGCCGGACCCAACGCTTATAGTCGCTCAACGCAGATGGTTAAGGGATCTATCGAGATTTTTTCGAAACATTGGTATCCTTATCCCTGGCCTAATGCCATTAATGTAGCCGGACCCGTCGGTGGAATGGAGTATCCGGGTATTGTTTTCTGTTACCAAACAGCCAAGGGCAAGGGACTGTGGATGGTAACCAACCATGAACTGGGTCACCAGTGGTTCCCGATGATTGTCGGGTCGAACGAACGGCGCTATGCCTGGATGGACGAAGGGTTTAACACCTTTATCGATGTCTATGCCAGCAAGTGGTTTAATCATGGAGAGTTTGCCCCGAAGCGCGACGGCGAGTATGCTCCGAAAGGCGGAGATCCGGCCCGGGAGATTGTGCCTATTCTGACCAATCCGGATATCGAATCGATCATGACGCGTGCCGATGTCCTTAATCCGAAATGGCGACACCCGCTGCAGTATTACAAACCGGCACTTGGACTCGTGCTGCTGCGTGAATATATCCTTGGACATAAGCGGTTTGATTACGCTTTTCGCCAGTATATTCGCCGCTGGGCCTACAAGCATCCGTCACCCAAAGATTTCTTTTGTACCATGAACAATGCGGCGGGTGAGAATCTCAACTATTTCTGGAAAGGATGGTTTTATAAAAAATGGCTGGTCGATCAGGCTGTAACAGGCGTCTCATATGTACATGATACCCCCTCCGACGGTTCGCTGATCACAATAAAAAACCTGCAGAAATTGCCCATGCCCGTAAAAGTGAAAGTTGTTGAATCGAACGGGAAATCCGGTATGATAAAACTGCCGGTTGAAATCTGGCAAAGGGGAGGAACATGGACCTTCAAATATGATTCCTCCAGCCGTCTGGATTCTGTGATCGTCGATCCGGACAAACAACTGCCCGATATCAATCCCTCAAATAATGTGTGGGTACGAAGAGATATCAAACAGTAAACAATTAACAGAAACAGTTATCAATAAAAAGCCCTCATCTGAGATGTGGGCGTTTTTTTAAAGAGGATATCTGTAGAAGATAGGCGATGAAACCGGGTTTGTCTGATTAATAAATGGGAACCATGTTTTTAGTCCGTGAAAATCGTACGCCGCGGCGGATCCCTTCGGGAGCGTCATCCGTTTCATCTGTGTTCCATTGTTCCATGTTGTTTGCTTAAGGTGAAACGTTTACAGTAGGGAAATATCTTTTAACCGGAACTCAGGTTATATTGTATAGCAACTCTTATCAGAGGGGACACGAGCGAAAGATCGTGTTTGAATCAGATATCCAAATAATTTTCAGGGCACATGTTATATAACGATCTGCCAGCAAGTGATCAAATTGCCCGTATAATGACTCTAATCTACGAAGGTGGATTAACCACCACTTCTGGAGGGAACATATCCATACGGGAGTCGAACGGGGATATATGGATTACACCGGCCGCTTTAGACAAAGGGAATTTGAAGCCGGAACATGTGGTATGTGTACATTCGGATGGGACGGTTTCGGGCGATTATTCCCCGTCATCGGAATTGCCATTTCACCGTGCCATTTATGAAAGCAGACCCGATATCAGGGCGGTTATCCATGCACATCCACCGGCTCTTGTTTCCTACAGCATAGTCAGAAAGAAGCCGGATACCAGTGTTATCCCACAGGTTCTTTCGGTGTGCGGTCAGGTTGGTTATGCGAATTACAGACTTCCGGGTACAAGCGAATTGGGGGAAAGCATTGCCAGGGAATTTGGCAGTGGTTTTAATTGTCTGGTTATGGAAAACCATGGAACCGTCGTCGGGGGTAACGATTCTGACCAGGCATTTCAGCGTTTTGAAACCCTGGAGTTCTGTGCAAGAACGCTGATCAGGGCGCATCAGATTGGCAGGGTAAATCGATTAAGCGAAAATCAACTGGCCAGATATGAGAATGCATCGGATGAGATGGAAGTGTTGCAGTCAAGAGACCAGATTCCAGATGAAGACCGTGTTCGGGAGGAAATATGCGCATATGTGAAGAGGGCCTGCAAACGAAAGCTGATGATAAGCAGTTATGGGACGGTTTCTGTAAGACTTAATAGTGACAGATTTATCATAACACCAAATGGTACAAACAGGTATAGTCTGAAACCTGAAGATCTCGTTTTGATAGATCATGGTTTAAAAGAAGCGGAAAAGAAACCAAGTCGTTCGGTCGGTATTCACCTACGGATATATAAAAGACACGCTCATATCAATTGTATCATCTCTACCCAGGCTCCAAACGCAACTGCCTTCTGTGTCAGTGGTAAAACTATGGATACACATACGATTCCGGAGAGCTATTTTCTGTTGAATGATATAAAGATGGTACCCTATGGCAGTCAGTTTGGAGAATCTGATGTAATAGCTAAGTCCCTGACCAAAGAGACCCCGGTGCTGCTTATTCGGAATGACTCCATTCTTACGACAGGTGGCACTATTCTGCAGGCGTTTGATCGACTCGAGGTTGCAGAGTTCGGTGCGCAGTCGCTGATCGATGCCGGGTCAATTGGGAAAATGGTACCTATCAGTAATAGCGATATTCAGCAAATCAGGGAAAAATTTATGTCCTGATTATCGGATTATGTTGTTTTTCTCATGTTAACTTATTGGCCTGTTGAGGCTTAAAGTCGTCATCAAGACTAATAAAAAAAATTGGGGATGGTATTGACATATGGGGAAAAAATTTTAACTTATAATCATAAGTTCGTTAATGAACATATGTTCATTAACTTTAGATTAGCGGTTAGATGCGGTAAATGGAATTGTTGGTTGTGAAAGCGATTTGAACGGTATTACTATGATACCGGTAACATATACGGGTGCTCGCCAATTTGTGTGTGAAAAAGTGAAGCATGAAAACAGTCGGGTGTGTCGCCCTGATTGACAGGCGTGTCTGTTTACAGTCAACAATGGTCCATGAAAATATACAACTCGCTGTGTCTTCTACAGATGCCTGCGTGCAAACGAGTTCAACCATTAAATCACAGGTAGTTCATGTTTGAAACGGTACAGTTCCCCCCGATAAGAAGCGAAAAGAAGAACCCTTCTATACGTCTCTGGTCCAGTTTCTTAGATGGCAATAAAAAAGCGCTTTCCAGTATTTATCATGCCTACTACCCCAGTCTGTACAGCTATGGGATGCGCTTAATACGTGATGAGGAGTTGATCAAAGACAGCATACAGGAATTATTTTTGTATATGTGGGAGCATCGCACATCAATAAATCCTGTCCATTCCGTTAAATCCTATCTGTTGCTTTCTCTTAAAAGGGTTGTACTGGTGAATATTCAGCGGGACAAATCCAGATACCTCAGAAACAAGCAATATGTGGACGACCTGGCGGATGACCGAAAAAATATAGAAGATTATCTCATCAGTATGGATGACAATAACAGACGAACGAACCTGATCAAAAATGCCTATTCAAGCCTGAGTAAACGTCAGAAGGAGGTCGTTCATATGAAATATTTTGAGGGTTTTTCAACTGATGAAATATGTGACTTATTGGGCTTGAAACGGCAAAGCGTGTATAACTGCCTATCCGAAGCGATAACCAGGCTTCAAAAGAACATTGACTATTGTAATTGAGATCTGCGGCTTCCGGTGCATGGATTCTCAGTAAAACAAATTTCGGGTTTTCCGGGGAAATACAGTGTTCATTTGACGCATCCCGCATGGCAAGGGGCTGGTATATTAACAGGTTGGCGGGGAAGCAGTTTCCATGAGAATGATGCTTATCAAATAAACCAATCAGGTCTTATTGGGTTGTGATTTATGTACCTGAGTTGTAACGGGAACAATAAACTAACGACAGTTTGATATAAAAAATGAGGAATAGGGGTAAAAACGATGACAAAAGGATGCATTCAACACCACTCTCCCTTTTGCCCGTCCTTCCCGACCCTGATCGGGAATCTCCGTGAGGTACGAGCGTTTGGCGCCTGGTAGAATTCACGATTTAGCGGGAAATGGTGGCAGATGAGCAGGTTCTTATATCGAACTGACGGTAAAATTTATACATAAGGATAAGTTAAGGTTGGACAAATGTTCATATTGAAGAAAAATTTCGATAATCCAAGTAGATATAACCATCCGCTCTCTCTCATAGAACACATTAGGATACAAAGTTCACTTTAACAACAAGGTAACAGACATGCGGAAAGAAGTTACAGGCAGCCGGGTTGTGATGAATAGACTCGGTAAAGTCACATGCTTGTTTATGGTATCATTTGCCATTGGTGTGTTTCCTGCAATGGCGCGTAGTGGAAAGGCAGCCTCGTTGCACAACACTATTACAACGGTAGCGCAGAATTCGGTACATGGTAAGGTCACTGACCAACAGACGGGTGATCCTCTGCCGGGTGCCAACGTCTACATAAAAGGCACGACGATCGGGGTTTCGACGGATGCAAACGGTCATTACAGCCTCGATGTGCCATCCTTATCAGATACACTGATGGTCTCATATATCGGCTATAAGCAAAAAGCGGTTCCAATTATGGGGCGCAATACAATCAATATTAAGCTTGCCGCCAAGGTCGTATCCGGTAAGCAACTCGTAGTCATCGGATATGGGAGCCAGCAGAAGCAAAACCTGACCGGTAGTATAAGCCAGGTGAGTTCTCAAAATTTACAGGACAAGCCTGTAGCGCGCATTGATGAAGCTCTGGTCGGCCAGATGGCGGGTGTTCAGGTTCGTCAAGTCAGCGGTCAGCCTGGTGCGGCACTACAAATACAGGTGCGTGGTGAGGCTTCCATTAACGCCAGCAACCAGCCTCTGTATGTTGTAGACGGGGTGCCTGTAGATAATATCACGAACCTCAATCCGAATGACATCGCATCGCTGGAAGTGTTGAAAGACGCGGCTTCAACCGCCATATATGGCTCTCGCGGTTCAAATGGTGTGGTAATCATAACCACGAAACAGGGAAGAAAAGGGCAGACCCGTTTCAGTTTCAATGCCTATTACGGAACGCAGCAATTAAACAGAAAAATAGATTTGCTCTCTCCAAAAGGGTGGGAGAATCTGCAAACGCAACTGGTAGATTCGGCTTGGGTCCAGCGTGGACGCCGTCTTGGATTAGATTACAAAGCCAGCGATCCGGTATCCTATCGTGAACAGCAACTCGGTGGTATAAATCCAGGCTACATGCCGGATCCGCGTTGGAAATATGGTACAGACAGCCTGACCTATGTTGATTGGCAGAATGCCTTCTATCGTATCGCTCCCATTCAAAATTATCAATTGTCGGCATCCGGTGGTACCGATAACTTGAGATATATGGTTTCCGGAAACTACTTCAATCAGGATGGGATAGCCATTGGAACCAATTTCAAACGTTTTTCCACAAGAGCTAATTTAACGGCACAGTTAAGCAAGGCTGTAAGACTCAATTTGGAACTGGCTCCATCCCTCTCCTGGCAAGGTGGTGGGAATGTTGATGGTAAAGACCGGGAATCACACCATGTCCTGGCGCTTGCACCGGTAACCGATAAAGGTGTAGGTATTTATACTGCCTGTTGCGGAAATAACAGGTACGCGTGGGCAGGCTCGCCAACAAGCCCGGTAGCCTACCAAATGTATTCCACTAATATGCAGGAAAGACAGGAACTGTACTCAAAAATGGATTTGAATGCCGCGTTATACCGGACTTTGAATCTGGAAGTGACCGGTTCATGGCATAATGATGGTACCCAGCATAAAGAGTATTATCCGACGGAGATAGCGCACGGTAACTGGGCCGGCCAACATGCCCCAGGCTCTTTAAGCAGCGGTTCTTACAGTACAGGAAACTCAAATCATTACCTGTTTCAGACCCTGCTGACATGGAATCCAACATTCGGAAAAAACAACATCAATGCCGTAGCAGGTTATTCACTTGAATATCTTAAGGATAACGGCTCTTATCAGAACGACAATCAATTTGCAAACGACCTGCTGACTACCATCAATAATAGTACGTCGAATGTACGTTATTCTTCAACAAGTGAATCGGAAGAATCACTCGAATCAATCTTTGGACGTGTCAACTATAACTATAATGAAAAATATCTGGCCTCTGTGAGTATCCGCAGGGACGGTTCTTCGCGATTTGGTTCGGCTAACAAATGGGGTTATTTCCCGGCCTTCTCACTTGGCTGGCGTCTCGATCAGGAGGCATTCCTGAAATCACTCGACTGGCTGAACACCATGAAGCTTCGTTATAGTTGGGGTGAAGATGGTAATAATAGTATTCCAAACTATGCTCCTTACGGTGCTCTTGGAGTTTACAATTATAGTTTCGGCGGAAACCTGGCTGTTGGATACGGACCTTCTTCTCTTTCGAACCCGGATCTCGGATGGGAAAAGACGCGTGAGAGTGACTACGGATTGGATCTGGGTATGTTTAATGACAGGATTCAGCTTACCGCTGACTACTATCACAAAATTACTTCCAACCTATTGCTGCAGGTCCCAACGGCATTATCGACCGGATATTCGAGCGGCTGGGAGAACATCGGGAAAGTGCAAAATACAGGACTCGAATTTGACCTGAATACAAAACCGATTGTACGGCAGCTTATCTGGACCTCATCCTTCAATATTTCGTTTAATCACAACAAGGTATTGCAACTGGGACCGGGGAATGCACCGATTTATGCCGGTTTCGGAGGTCATACGGAAATTATCCAGGTTGGACATCCGCTCTACGATTTCTACATGTATGATGCCATCGGGGTTTACATGAACCAGCAGGATCTGAATAATAGTCCCCACATGTCGACCAATATTCCGGGTGATGTTAAATACAAAGACGTGAATGGTGACGGGAAGATCACGACTGCCGACCGTACGTTCATGGGACATCGTTATCCAACCTTCAACTGGGGCTTTAATAACAGCTTTACCTGGAAACATTTCGATTTCTCCTTCCTGATCCAGGGACAGGGCGGCAACAAGATCTATTCCATTCTTGGCCGTGCTATCGACCGTCCGGGAATGGGCAGAACAACCGAAGCCCTGGGCCGCTGGCGGAACCGGTGGCGTTCACCATCGAACCCGGGTGATGGCCATACTCCCAGTATTTTCGGAACTACGGGCCACTTGTATGATTCCCGTTGGCTATATGATGCCACCTACTGGCGGATCAAGAGCATAACCTTAGGGTATACACTGCCTCATAACATTATCCCTGAGTTACGTTCGGCACGTATTTATATAGAAGCTCAGAACCTCTTTACCCACGATCATTATTACGGTGGATATAATCCCGATGCCACGAATAGCTACGGTGAGGATTACGGTTCATACGGGCTGGCGAGAACGTTTACCGCGGGAATAAGTCTTGGATTATAATCGATAAAATTGGATGATCATGAAAACGAGAATAATATTCATAGCAGTTTTAGCATTTTCATTGGTCTCATGCAGCAAAAACCTGCTGAATTTGAAACCAATCGATACGGCGACTGTCGGTAATTTTTACCAAACACAGTCTCAAATCAAAGAGGCAGTGAACGGTGTGTATGCGGGAATGGATAGCTGGCCGGTTAACATCTATTTGTTGATGTCAGAAGTCCGTTCCAATAACCTCTACGGGGTTACCCATGACGCACACCGTGACTGGTGGGATCTCACCACGTTTACGGTATCACCGGATGGTACCGATCTTGTGCATACCGTATGGCAAAATTTGTATCGGATGATCAACCGGGCCAATACGGTATTGGAGAGCATCAATAATGTTAAGTTCACCGATCCCTCGCTTAAGGCACAATATACAGCCGAGACCCGGTTTTTACGTGCCTACGCTTATTTTCAGTTGGTGCGTATTTACGGAAACGTCCCATTGATAAAGAAAACGATCACGCCGGCTGAGGGGATAAAAATTGGACAGTCGAAACCGGCTGATGTCTACAGTTTTATCATCTCTGAAATGAATGCGGCGATTAAGGTATTGCCACCTTCATATGACGGTGCCGACCAGGGACGTGTAACGAAATGGGCGGCTGAAGGAATCCTCGCCAAAGTGTACCTGACGATGGCCGGGTATCCGCTTAAGGACAATAGTCATGAGAATGATGCCAAAGCGCTGCTCAAAGACATCATGAATCAGGAAGGTACCTATGTCAACTTTGCACCGAATTATGCGGATATGTTCAAGCTGTCCAACCAAAACAAGTATTTCTTGTTTGAGGTTGAATTCACGCCGGGGGGTAACGGGAATGGTACCAATTATCCTGTCTATATTATTCCCAGTGATATATCAACGGATTCTATTCCATATGGTGGCTTTACATCTGCCACCCGGTTGGCTATCTCACCGGATCTGATGAACAGTTATGATAGTACTGATGTGCGTTTTAATGCCACGATCGATACTTCATACACTCAAGTCGGCGATACCACCATAGGACATACCCCATTCTACCACAAATTTATTGACCCAAGTGCGGCTTCCTCCGTCGTTAGCCATTATGACTGGCCGGATAATTTTCCACTGCTTCGCTATGCCGATGTGATGATGATGTATGCCCAGATCCTAAACGATCAGAATGGGGCACCACCGGCGGAAGCGGTGAGTATCCTGAACCGCATACGTGAACGTGCCGGGTTGAGCGACATACACCCCGCTACGAAAGCTGCTTTCCAAAGTGCTCTCAACCTTGAGGAACGCCATGAGTTCGCCGACGAAGGCCAGTGGTGGTGGTACCTGGTCAGAACCGGTCAGGCAGTAAACACCATTAATACCTGGTCGGCTGCAACCGGTGGACAGGGCGGACAGACAGTCAATATTAACGACAATAAATTGATTTATGCTATCCCTCAATCGGAAATAGACATTTATCCTGGTTTATACACACAAAACCCTGGTTATTGATCACCCTATCTGTGGTTGAATAACCTATAGTAGAAGCGAAGGGAGATCTGTTGGAAGTTACAGATCTCCTTTATTAACGAGGCCTTTTTGCCACCACCCAAAAGTACTGTGGGCATCCAACCTCACCTGACGCGGATGTTCACAGTACTGTTTTATTTGTTTTACTTCAGTCTATGGGTCAGGACAGGTTAGTCAGAAGTTGCAGGCAGAAGGTTAAAAGTTGAAAAAAAGCGCAATTAATGGACTTTGTACTTATGACTTTTCACTTTCCTTGATCATTAATACTACTTTGTCCCATTACTATTTATGCCAGGCATGATCACTATTAATAGCATACATCATGAAATGTAAGTTAAATCAGTTTTTTGGATTACTGCTGATCACCATTTTTCTATTTGCATCAACAACATTTGCGCAGACACCAATCGGTAATTACCGGTCCGGGTTTCAGAAACAGGGGAATGAAATTTCGTTTTCCGCATCGAACGCCGATGTGCGTATTGACTTTTGTACACCAACCATGTTTCGGGTACAGGTAAGCTGGAAACGGTCGTTTCCGAACAATGAAAACCTGATGGTAACTAAGTATCACTGGCCGGAAGTTACTTATCAGGCCTCAGACCAGGGGGATCATTTTCTTCTTCAGACAGAAAAACTCAAAGTAATCGTTACAAAAAATCCAGTCAGGATCAGCGTAGAAACGCCAGATGGGACAATCATTTCTTCGGAATCCGGATCGGGGTTTGGGGCTTCAAAGGACAGCGGTGCGGTCGTTTGCAGTAAAAAATTGATTCCCGGTGAACACTTCTTCGGGTTTGGTGAACGGATGGGCTTCACCGATCAGCTCGGGAAAGATGTGCATCTTAATGTGGGGCGTGGAATTGCCCATTCTCACATTATGGGTGCTTATAATGTAATGAAAGCCAACTACAGTCCCGTGCCGTTCTTCATGAGTACCCGTGGTTACGGTATCTTTCTGCACAATTCCTACGCCACCGACTGGGATATGGGGCATTCCAACCCGGACAGCTACACCTTTAAAGCAGACGGCGGGGAAATGGACTATTACTTTATTTATGGCCCCGGTTTTCCAGCGATTCTGAATCAGTATACCGATCTTACCGGCAAATCACCGATGATGTCCCGTTTCGCATATGGGTTGCATGTTGGAACCTACAGCGGCGGGACATGGGGCCACGAACAGGATGCTTCGCCTGAATATGTGATAAACCTTGGCCATAAATTCAGAAATGAAGATGTCCCGGCAGATATCTTGTGGCTCGATTCAACGTGGCGCTATTTTGGGAAGATCGGCCATGGAGGAACCAGCTTTCAATGGCGGGCGGTGTTTAAGCATCCTGAGGCCATGTTGGACAGCCTCTACAAAATGCATTATGCTATGGTCGGGCTGCACATCCGGCCATTCCTGGATAACGGCACGAAATTTCACCTGCTCACCGATGCCCGGAAACAAGGCGGGGTTTTATATCCGGCTAATGGACGCCTGGGGGATATCGTAAACTTCTTTAACCCGTCATCAGTCGATTGGTGGTGGAAGCATGGCGTGATGAAAGTTGCCTCAGTCGGCGTGAAATTTGTCAAGACGGATGCAGGTAATTCGTTTGTATACCATTCATTTGGGTCGCATGCCAACCCATCGGTTGCCCAGAAGGTAGATAGCCTTCATAACCTGTTTCCCATCGCCTATGCCCGCGGTCCATACGAAGAGTTCATGAAGTACAACAAGATGCGAGGCATGAACCAGACCCGGGAAGGCTATGCCGGCATTCAGCGCTATCCGTACATTTTTGCCGGTGACTGGCCGAGCCGCTGGCAGTATTTTGGCCCGATCATCAAGGCCGGGTTGAACATCGGGTTATCCGGTGTGGGCTACTGGGCCAACTGTAACGGCGGGTTTGAACAGAAGGCCGATCCGGAGCTCTACATACGATGGACCCAGTTTGGAATGCTGAGTCCCGTTGCCATGATTTTTGGTATGGATCATCCGGGGTACAAGGAGCCGTGGAATTACGGAAAAGAAGCACTAAAAATATTCCGGCAATATGATAAGCTGCGTTATAGCCTGATTCCCTATATCTACACGAGTGCCTACGAGAATCACACGACGGGTGTTCCGCTGATGCGCGCGTTGGTACTTGAGTATCAGAATGATGTAAATACGTATGATGTCGCTGATGAATACCTGTTCGGCGACGACATGCTGGTCTGTCCGGTTACTACCAAAGGAGCCAATTCGCGTGTCGTCTATCTCCCGAAAGGAACATGGTACAATTACTGGACGGGAGAGAAAGTAGATGGGAAGCAGGACATTACGGTACCCACACCGCTCGACCAGATGCCGATCTTTATAAAAGCCGGCGCGATCATTCCCATGCAAAAACCCATGAAATATGTTGGGCAGGAACCGGTTGATACCCTGAGGCTCGATATCTATCCATTCAAAAGTTCATCCTATTCGATATACGACGACGATGGCAAAAGCCTGAAGTATGAAACCGGAGACTTCGCAAAGACGAAGATAAAGTGCCGGGATGACGAGAGCAGGATTGAGGTTGCGATTAACACGCCCGTTGGTAAGTACAATGTCCCGGCAAGATCCTACAAGCTCACTGTTCATACGGATCACTCCCCGATTTCGGTTTCTGCCAATGGGTCGCAACTCAGAAAGGTGCAGGGCCTGAAGGAGTACAAGAATTCAGCTCACTCTCAGGTATGGTATTACAACAAGGATAAGAACCTGCTGTATGTACGTCCCGGCGGCAATAGCAACAGCGAAATTAATGTAGAAGTGCAGAAACAGTGAACGAATTGGTGAGACCTGTCAGGTCTTTAAGGTATTACTCTCGTTCCCATGCTCCGCTTGGGAACGCAAGGCGTGGAAGCTCTGCTTCCCTGACGTTCGTTGATAATGGAAAACTGATCGCTGACGGCTTAACTTTTATTTTATACACAAGTATCGATATGATCAGGAATGCATTCAAAATGAAACTCAAACCCGGTTTTGAGGACGAGTACAAAAAGCGGCATGATGAGATATGGCCTGAATTGTCTGAAGCACTGACTAAGGCCGGCATCCACGATTATTCGATTTTCCTGGATGAAGAGACCCTCACGCTGTTTGGCGTCCAGAAACTGGATGATGATCACACATCAGACAAATTGCCGGAACTCCCGATCATGAAAAAATGGTGGGATTACATGGCCGATCTGATGGATACGAAAGAAGATAACTCGCCGGTGTCTGTCCCGCTGAAAGAAGTTTTCCATATGGAATGAAACCGGGAAACCAGAAGCAGTACCCAAAGTGCATATAGATCCAAGCATAATCAGGATTTTCAGTTTGCATTGTGGGCGACATTTTCTTTGTCCCCTTGAGGGGACTTAAAGGGGGTGTTACCCGGCGTCTCATAAGGAATTCACGGATCAGACAGTGAGACGCGGGGTAACACCCACCTTAGTCCTCCCTCCAGGGAGGAAATCGTTTGGATTGTTTTATAGCGAAGTTAATGGGAACCTGATTATCAGCAGAGCATCGTAACGAGGAAAGAAAAACGATAATATGCGCTTGTTGACCCTTATATCGGCACTTTGGCTGTGCCTGCTGTCCGTTTCACCCGGATACAGCCAGAACACAACGAATGTCATAAACCTGGCGGGTACGTGGCATTTCAGGATGGACCCGGGCAACCAGGGCATTCAAAATAAGTGGTATGAGAAGAAACTAAACAATACCATTCATCTGCCCGGTTCTATGGTTCAAAATGGAAAAGGAAATCCTGTTACGATCAACACCAACTGGACGGGAAGTATCTACGACAGTTCATTCTATTTTGATCCCCGTCTGGCAAAATACAGGAAACCGGATCACCCGATGTTTTCTTTTTTCCTGACCCCGAAGAAACATTACGTAGGTGCGGCGTGGTATCAAAAAGAAGTGACGATACCTCAATCCTGGAATGACCGGCATATTCAGCTATTCCTGGAGCGGGCGCACTGGGAAACCCAGGTTTGGGCGGATGGCACCGAAATCGGGACAGCAAATAGTCTGAGTACACCCCATGTTTATGATTTGTCAAAAGTTCTGACGCCGGGCAGACACAGAATTACGATCCGTGTGGATAACAGCATCAAGGATGTTGGCATTAACGTGGGACCCGATTCCCACAGCCTCACCGATCAGACCCAGGGGAACTGGAATGGGATCATTGGCAGGATGGAGCTCATATCGAGATCACAGGTCTGGCTATCCGATATTCAGGTGTACCCGGATATCAGACATAGAACGGCTGAGGTAAAGATCCGGATAAAAAAATCTTTGACAGGGCATGTTAACGGGAACATCACGATATCGGTACAAACAATCAATACCGCAAAAACTCAGGAAGTTCCGTCACGTACTTCGGGTTTTTCGATGAGTGGTAATGACACCATGCTGGTGATCAATTACCCGATGGGTAATCATGTGAAAACATGGAATGAGTTTCATCCGTATCTGTACAAACTTACAACAACGTTGTCCCTTTCGGGTGGCGATAAAGACCGGAAACAGGTGCAGTTCGGGATGCGGAATTTCACGATTGACGGCACTCGTTTTGCCGTGAACGGGCACCCGGTATTTATCAGGGGAACCGTAAACAACTGCGTCTTTCCCATAACCGGCTATCCGCCAATGACCGAATCTGGATGGCTGCATGTTTTTCGGGTTGCCAAAGCCTATGGGCTGAATGCCATGCGGTTCCACTCCTGGTGTCCGCCGGAGGCTGCGTTTGATGCCGCCGATAAAGAGGGCTTTTACCTGCAGATCGAAGGCCCCAGCTGGGCCAACCACGGGACATCGCTCGGAGACGGCCGGCCAGTGGATGCATACATTTACAAGGAAACAAACCGCATCGACCGGTTTTACGGCAACCATCCGTCATTCTGTATGATGGCCTATGGAAACGAACCACGTGGCGGGCACCAGGTGCAATACCTGGACAAGTTTGTCGATTACTGGAAGGCAAAGGATTCGCGTCATGTCTACACGGGGGCTTCGGTGGGCATGCACTGGCCGCTCGTTCCCGAGGAACAGTATCTCGTGAAATCGAGTCCTCGTGGAGTGCCCTGGGGGAAGAGACGGCCCGGCACAGAGTTTGACCATCGTTCTGCAATAGCTGCTTTCCATAAACCCTATGTTGCTCATGAAATGGGCCAATATGATGTGTTCCCCGATTTCAATGAGATTCCGGAATACACAGGGGTTCACCGGCCGCGAAATTTCAAGCTGTTCAGGGATATTCTCGATGCCCATCACATGGGAGATGAGGCCCACAAGTTTTTGATGGCCTCCGGCAAGTTGCAGACACTCTTTTACAAGGGCGAGATCGAAGCAGCCCTGCGAACACCGGGATTCGCAGGTTTCTTCATGCTCTCGTTGAATGACTACTCCGGCCAGGGCACGGCACTGGTTGGAGTTGTAAACGCATTTTGGCAAAACAAGGGATATGTAACCGCCGAACAGTTTAGACATTTCTGTAACGGAACGGTCCCGTTGGCACGGATTAAGAAGTTCGTGTATAACAATAACGAGACATTCAAAGCCAGTCTCGAGATCGCCCATTTTGGTCCGGCACCAATTCTGAATGCACATCCGTTCTGGAAAATCACGGATGTCAAAGGGAAACTGATTGCCAGGGGAAACCTTGAATCCAAAACTATTCCGATCGGTAACAATATCCAGCTAGGCAGTGTGCAGCTTCCGCTCCGGCAGTTTGATCGCGCGACCCATTTGAAACTGGAAGTGGGATTAAAGGGCACACCTTTTACCAACAGCTGGAATTTCTGGGTCTATCCCGACAAACAGTTTCATCCTGATCAGTCGAAAATCTATTTCACACGAGGGCTGGATCAGAAAGCCGAAGATGTGTTGAAGAGTGGCGGCAAGGTATTTCTGGAAGCCGCCGGGGAGGTTCAAAAAGGAAGAGATGTGGTGATGAGTTTTGAGCCTGTGTTCTGGAACACATCCTGGTTCCGGATGCGTCCCCCTCATACGCTGGGTATTCTTGTAAAAGATAAGAGTCCGGCCTTCCGGTATTTCCCGACATCGTACCACAGTAACTTCCAGTGGTGGAGCATCGTCAATCATGCCCAGGTGATGTGGCTGCAGGATTTCCCCCCCGATTTTCGCCCGCTGGTTCAACCTATCGACACCTATTTCATGAACAGACGGCTCGGACTCATTTTCGAGGCCAGAGTCGACGGTGGAAAGCTCATGGTATGCAGTGCGGACCTGACATCCGATCCGGAGCATCGGCCTGCCGCGAGACAGTTGCTATACAGCCTGACCCGTTATATGGAGTCCAATCAGTTTAATCCCAAAAACACGGTTTCTATCGAAACAGTAAAACGGCTTTTTGAGAAGGGGAAAGGGGATACGTACAAGATGTACTTCCACAGCTATAATGTGCCCAAAAATTAAACCAAAAATTCGGTAAGAAATGAAATGCTGATGCAAAATTATACCACCTTATGTCGCAAGTCTGTGACTTGCGACATGATAGCAGGAAGACATATTAAAAAAAGACAGTCATTTGGCATCATGAAAAAAACTATCTATCTATTTTTGTCACTTCTTGTGTGGGCATTGCCAGCACAGGCACAGAATTTTCACTATATCGTCATCGCAAAAAGGGCGCATCCCGCCGTGCACTCGGCCGCCAGGATTTTGGCTAAAGAGATGGGTATCCCGGAAAACCATATCCTCATCCAGCGACATGTTTCACTGCCATCGAAGGAAACAATCGTGCTGGACTACGGGAGGCCGTCGAAAAAGCAGATTGATTTCATCGGCCGTGATCCACGGACGGTGAAGTACGACGGGTACCTGATCAGGTTCGATGGCAGCGAGGCGCTTATTTTTGGGAAAAGACCACGTTCCCTGTTGTACGCGGCCGGCGATGTCAATCTGTGGAAGAATCATACTTCCGGGGTATATGTCAGGCAGCCCGAATTCAAGACACGGGACGCCAGTCTTGGCGGCAATGGGGAATCGGTTGCTGAACTTGTGGCAAAATTGGGAGTCAATATCTTTTATGGCCGGTTTTCTGCAGACTTCGTGACATTAAAAAAGTCTTTTCCGCAAGTGTTCAACAAGTTGACGTCATCCCAGCAGGGGAAAATGCTTGATCGAAAGAAGGAAGCAGAAAAAAGAGCGATCCGAATGGTTAATGCGTGTCATGATGCCGATGTTTCCTTCTATCCCTTTTTGTATGGTAACGATATGGCCCGGTGGTCGCCGGAACTCATGGCGGCAATATACAAGGTGTATCCGGATATCAGGGGCAAGCGTGCGCCCCATTCATGGGAAAAGGCCTCTCTTAATCCCTCGCTGCCAGAGACATGGGATATCATTGATGCCTATGTTAAAGAGTTCGTAAATACCCTTCACGGTGATGGAATGGTGGCTACCTTCTGGGACTCCTATGGAATTTACAGCCAGGACAGCCTTTCCCGTGCTAATGGCTTGAATCATTTCAATGCTGAGATCGCAAAGAATGTCAGCGAGTATCAGAAAGTACTGAGTAAAGAACACAAACCACTCATCGTACGAACATGGTCATCGGGCAGGGCGCATTGGGTAACGCTTCATAACAACCAGGGGGAGCTGGAGCATCAGTTTGTGCATGCTCCCGGTTACGGTGGATTTAGCGGAAGCCGATATCATCTGTGGGGAAAAGTAATTAATGATGTCCCGGCCGATGTAACCCTTCAGACGAAAGTTTACCTGTCGGATTGTTTCCCGGCGGCCCGCTTCAATACCCTGATAGGGAAGACGAAGAATCACCATCAGATTGTCGAATATCAGATTGAGGGTCAGACGACCGGTCATTACTATCTGCCGGCGGCCAATGTTCATCACACCCAATGGACCATGAAAAAGGCTCATGATCTCATGGGGAAAGATAGCGGCGTCAGCGTTTTTTGGGGTGGTACTCACCAGCCTCATTATGATTTGTTCAGGGATATTATCAACGGAATTAATATCTACGCCTGGCGTCAGTTTTCGTGGAATCTGAATGCCGATCCACAAAAGGTCTGGATGGATTGGGCCGAGCCGATTTACGGAGCAAAAGCAGCACCCTACGTAGTTAAAGCGTTGCAACTGTCGGAACCTGTTGTGGATAACGTATTTTCCACGCTGGGCTTTGGTT
>Ga0102953_1000217_pt1 | contig 41128 bp, 39 predicted proteins | sample SalPon2A_C_D2_MG_FD_78509 | JGI IMG/M metagenome (GOLD analysis project Ga0102953, IMG submission 78509) | Soil microbial communities from South San Francisco under conditions of wetland restoration - Salt Pond MetaG R2A_C_D2_MG | ecosystem: Environmental > Terrestrial > Soil > Wetlands | place... | reverse complement strand
GCTCTACGCGTCGGAAGGGTTCGTGGTCGAGGGCCGGGAGCGGGAGCAGGTGCGGCTCGACGACGGGGGGTTCGAGGACAACGTGATCATGGCGCGGGGGGTGTAGGCGGACGTCGATGCGCTGCGCATCCGGGCGACGGCCCCGCCCGCCGGGGCCCTTCCGTCCCCGCGGCGCGGGACCGGGAGGGGGTCAGTAGCTGAAGACGACCGAGTCCCGGCCGAAGGTGAGCCGAAGCGTGTCGCCGGAGCCGAGGTCACCGCTGTCGGCGTGGATGACGATCCGCGTGGTGTTGTCGCCGCCGGTCGTGAGCACGTCCACGAAACCCCTCACGGTGTTGGGGTCGGTCAGGGTGAGGGTGAGATCGAGCGCTGTGGCCGCGTCGTAGCTGCTTCCCGCCCCTCGTTGGAACGTCCAGGTGCCGGGGGTGCCCGTCATCGGGTAATCGATCGGCCCGGCGGATTGCGGGTCCTCGAGGCTGAGCGTGGCTCGCACGCTGGAGAGGGTCACGTCGGGCGGCGCGGCGCCCGACGTCAGGCTCGCCGAGGCGATCGGGATGGTGAGCGTCGCGGCCGCGGGCTCGAACACCAGGTAGGCCGGATCGACGTTGACCGAGGTGTGGGGCGGTGTGGGGTCGAACTTGCCCAAGACCGCGCCCGGGGTCGTCGGCGATGCCACCACGTCGATCGTTCCGTTCTGGAGCTCGAGCGGGCCGGCTACGGTGGTGTCGGGAACGGACTGCCGGCACCCCGTGAGAGCGGCGCCCATGAGGGCCATGCCGACGACGAGAGCGGCCGGCGCCAGCCCACGCCGAGCCGTCCTGCGGCGCGCGCGCGCCCTCCGGCCTGCGCCGAAGCCGGCATCCGTTCCAGGGGGCCAACGACGTCCCGCCATCACCCACCGCCCTTCACGACGCTCACCGGGAGCGCCCCCAGATCGACTCCGTCGGCGATCACGTGCGCCTCGGCGTCGCCCACATGATCGAGGGTCACCGTGCCTCGCCACAGGTGCCCGCCCGCGGCCTCGAGCGGGAACGGCTCACCATCGACCGTCAGCGTGACGCTCGACGCCTCGAAGAGCAACTGCACCGCTACCGCTCGAGGCGAGCCTGCGACGGCGGCGATCGGCTGCGCCTGGAACAGCCTCCCTTTGGTGACGGCAACTTGGATGGACGCCGAGGAGGCATCCGAGGCGCCCGGGTTGGCGACCACCTCCCCGCTGGCGATGCCCGCGGACGCCCCTTTGGGCACCCGCACGGTGGCCTGCCAGGACCCGTCGCCGCCGGCCATCGGCGTCGTGGTTCCGAACATCTCGAGTTCGACCGCATCGACGGGACCGCTGGTCCGCGCCTTCACCGTGAGGTCGGCCCCTGCCGGCACCGAGCCGCTCGCCACCGCGCCGAAGATCGACACGTCACCGGACTTGAAGGTCGTGACGACGGACTTGGGGGGCTTGGCCGCGCCGACCGATTCCGGCGGCGGCGCCATGGGCGGGGAGACGCGCACCTCGAGCGGTTCCGAGGTGGCCTTGTAGCCGGCGGGCAGGAAGCGAGGGTCGGGGGTGACGGTGTATTCGCCCGCCGGAACGCCGGACGCCACCGCACGGCCGGCGTCGTCGGCGCGGGCGTGCCGGGTTACCGGTCCGGCGAGCGTCACGCCGGCATAGGGGATGCCGTGCTCGTCGGCGTCCTGACGACCGTTCCGATTGACGTCATCGAAGACCGTGATGGTCACGTTGGCGACCGGCTCGAAGGTCAGGTCGCGCTGCACGTGCTGATCGAGCACGATCGTGGCGGTGGGATCCCCCGCCAGCCCGAGCGTTGCCGCCAGCCCGGCCGGGAACTGGAAGGTGTAGACGCCTGGCGACACCCGCAGCTCGTAGGAGCCGTCGGGACCGGTGACCGCCCGCTGGTCCCCCAGGGCGACCGTGACGCCGGCCAGGGGCTCCTCGGAGCCGTCGCGCCGGAGCAACGCGCGGCCGTAGAGCAGGCCGCTCTTCCGGCCGCCGAAGAGCTGGACCACCGACTGCGGCGTCTTGAACGGCACGTGGATGCCGTACCCGATCCCGACCGAGAACCTGTGCTGGTAAGGGTTGCCGAAGGCGAGAAGCCCGACCGCGTTGGTGATGCCATATCCGACGTCCACGTCGAGCCCGGGCAGCAGGACGTTGGCGAACTGGAGCGTCGCCGTGAGCGACTCCGGCTGGGTGGGGGGCAGGCCCGCGACGTAATCCCAGGTCCGCTCGTAGGCGAGCGTGGAGCTCACGCCCGCTCCCCAGCCCTGCTGCCAGGAGGCGCCGTAGACATGTTTCACTTCCGGCTCCGGCATGAGGAAGTCGGTGAAGCTGTAACGCACCGACAGCGCGGTGGTGGCGACCGGCGTCACGGTGACGTTGGCGTCGCCCTGCACCGACTCGCTCGCGAGCCGCTCCGCGCTGGCCGAGCGTTCGTGGAAGCTGCCAGAGAGCTGCGCCCTCACCGGGCCGATACCCCCGCCGAGCGCGAGACGCGCCTCGTCGGCGGCGGCCGCCGGGCCCCACAGCGGCATGGTGTGGTCGTACGATCCTGCCACGCCGCCGGTGCCGCCGAGCGGGAGCGGGAAGCCTGTCGAGGCCTGCACAGCCCCGGTGAGGCTGGCATAGTCGTCCCGGCCCGCCACCTCGTTGAAGTGGAGGCTGCCGCTCAGGCCCGTGTGCGGAAGGGGGAAGCCGAAGGCGGTGACCGACGCGCTGGTGCTGTGCCCTCTCGGGCGCAACTGTCCGTTCGCGCTGACGTCGAACCCCATGCCGCCCGCATACGCCGAGCTCACGTTGACGGACGCGCTGTGCTGGCCGAACGTGGGGATGGTGGCGTAGGTGCCCTGCGCCCGGGCGATGGGCCCGCGGTAGTCTCCGCGCAGCGCGAAGGAGGGGATGGCGAAGTAGCCGGCGGTGCCGGCGGAGTGGATGCCCGAGACGCTCGCGTCGCCCGTGATGCTCAGAGCGGGCGAGACGTGATAGGTGTACCGGGCCGCGAACTGCTCATGGTGCCCGCCGGCGGAGACGAACACGCTGCTCGTGAGGTCGAGATCGGGCGCGGCCTCGAGGTTCCTGAGGCCGGCGGAGCCGGAGACCGCGAGGCGCCCCCCGCCGAAGGACAGACCGGTGGCCAGCGAGACCCGCCAGGCGCCGACGTTGACGCCCCCGTCGAGCCCCACGCTGGTCGCGCTGACCGTGAGGCCGGCGCTCCAGTCCTTGGCCTCGAGGGCGACGGTCCCGGAGCTCGGCGGCGAGATGGGATCGGCTCGGTCGCCGTGAATGGGGGTGGTCGACACCCCGCCCTTGACGTAGTCGGAAAGATCGCCGTCGAGGCTCGGCGTGATGGCGTAATCGTACGCCGCCGACCACGCCCCCGACTCGAGCGTGGCGCTGGCTCGCGCGCTCGCCTTGACCCCGAACACCAGCGCAAGCCCGCCGCCCCTCCGGATGGCTTCCTGGCGCGGGTCGTCGAAGGTGATGATCGACTGCGCGGTCGCGACCTCGTCCGGCGCCGTGGAGGAGGTGGCCTGGATACGCACGACATATCGGTACCCCTGGGAGATGGTGCCGCTCGGTACCACCGTCACGGTCACGGGTGCTGTCTCTCCCGGCGCGAGCTGGACGCTCTGCGGCGTGATGCTGGTCGCCCACGCCGCGTTCACTGCTCGCAGCCGGATCCGGTCCGGCGTGTTGCCGTCGTTGCTGACGTAGCCGCGTACCTCGCCGGATCGCCCCACCAGGGTGGTGACGTCCCGTTCGACGCTGAGTCGGGGTCTGGCGACGGAAGCCACGTCGATCGACGACCGCGCATGCGCCACGATCTTGCCGTCGGCGCGCGCCGTGAGCCCGACCGCGATCTGCGCGCCCCCTCGCGCGCCGTCCGGAACCTGGACCGTAACGAACACGCCGGCCGCACCGTTCAGCGTAACGGTGCGGTTGGGCGTAAGCACCGTGGCCCCGCTGTCTGCGGTGATCGCAACGTCGACCGGCCCCTCGCCCTCCATATGGAACACCAGGGTGACGTAGTCGCCCGGCGCGCCCGACTTGGGCTGCGGCGGGGCCACGGTAACAGCGCCGGCGGCCGCGGTGCAGGCCAGCGCCGCCAGGAGGGTGAGCAAGCGGCGCATCGCCGCGCTACGGCTGGCGGAGGGCGGAGACCACCGCGTTGGTGGCGAAGCTGCCGGCGCGCTCGGTGCCGTCGAGCTCGAGCGCGAACTGGATGTCGAGGCGCATGAACCCTTCCGTAGGGCCCGTTCCGAAGTAGAGCGGGCTGCTGGTGGCGCCGGCGCGCTGCCAGCTGCCCTGTCCGACGCGGAACCAGATGCGATCGGACGGCAGCCGTGCCGTGCCCGTGTCGTCGCTCAGGTCGGCAACGTCGAGCAGCAAGGACCATGGGCCGCGGATGTTCGAGAACACGTCGACCGGTAGGTTGCCCCCGCTCAGCGCGATGGGATAGCAGGCCGGGAACTGCGCAGGCGGGTACGTGGTCGCCATAGGGCAGCCGTTCGGTCCCTGCGTCGGGGCCGTGCCGCCCCCGGGCAGAGGCTGGCCCGGGGTGAACGCCAGGATGGTGGTCGGGACGCGGATGGTGAGCATGTCCGGGATCACGACCTGCGTGCTCCAGGTGGCCTGGGCATGCCCGATCGCCGGCAGCGCGGCCATCAGCAGGGCGACCGCGAACGCTCGCGGGCACCGCCCGAGGGCCTTGGTCATTGCGATCCTCCGCTCGGGGCGCCCACCCCGCTCTGCGCGGTTCCGCTCGACCCGCTCTGCCCGGTCGGGGCGGGCGGCGTCGGTGGCGCGGCGAGCGCCTGGTCGAGGTGGAAGGGGTATTCCCCCGCCACCTCCTGGTCCATGTTGTTGGGGTCGAGCACGACCAGGGCGTCGTAGTCCCCGGCCGGCAGGGGCCCGGCCATGTTGGCCTTGAGTAGGCGGGTCGCGCCCGGCAGCGCGACCTCGCGGCTGATCGGGATCGACACCACCGTGTCGCCGGCGCCGTTGCGGACGTCGACCTTGCCGTTGAGCAGGCTGACGACGTTGCCGTTGTTCAGATACTGGATGACGAACTGATACTGGAGCCCCGGCCGGCTGTCGACGCCCGCGATGCCGGCGATCCTTCCGTCCGGCTGGCTCTCGCCGACGTTCACGTAGAACACGGAGCCGATGCGCACCTTGAAGGTCGCCAGCGTCTTGCCGGTGGTGGGCGGGTTGGCGGTGCCGGTCTCGAAGAAGAGGACGGCCCAATGGGTGCCGGCCGTTGCGTCGGTGGGGATATCGACGCTGTAGCGGACGCTCTCGTTCCCTCCGGCCGCGATGGTTGCGGAGACGGGGTTGACGGTGATCCACGAGGCCGCGCTCGTAGGGAAGCTGTCGGCGGCGTAGAACGTCAGTTCACCCTTGTCGTTGTACGCGAAGTCCTGCACCGAGGTCGTCACCGCCGCGTCGTCCTGAGTGGGGTTGTCGAGCCGGAGCGTCCCGCTCAGCGTCTGGCCGGGATCGCCTTGAACCAGGACGCCGGCCGGACTGACGGCGACGGTGTTCTGGGCTGCAGCAAGCGAGATCGCGGCAAGTGCGAGCAGCGCCACCAGAACGAGCGGGAGCGTGCGGCGGGAAGTGGCGCTGATACGTCGGTCCATGATGCTCATCAATATATCCTTGGCCTCTGCCCTGGTTCGCGGTAGGGGAGGAGGGAGGGACGGACCGTCCCTCCCTCCTCAGGTTTCCGATCGGGACGCTGTTACTGGGGGGCGTTCAGCGGCGAGTCGGCCGAAACCAGCGTGTAGGTGAGCTGCGTGGACGAGGTGCCGTAGTGCTCGCCGTCGATCTTCACGGCCACCACGATCAGGTCGTCGAGCCAGCTCTTGTAGCCGGGCTGACCGCACTCCTCGGCCTTGGCGCCGGTGGGGCCCGTTCCGAGCGAGGCCGGGATCAGGTGGGCCGGGTCGGCGCTGCCGGGACGGAGCGCGAACAGGCCGGTGCCGGCGTCAGCGGTGTACGAGCAGTAGGTGTTGCCCTGGATGTAGACGGGCTCGGGGTACGCCTGGTTGGCGCCGGCGTCGGAGCGGGTCACCTGCAGGTCGTAGTTGCTGTAGTTGCTGAAGGTCTGCAGGATGAAGGTGCGGTAGCAGACGAAGTAGTTCTTGCTGCCGGCCACCAGCACGCCGTCGGTAACGTTCGCGGGCGGGTACTGGGTGACCTGCGTGCCGTGGATGGTCACGTTGGGCCACGAAGTGGCGCTGTAGTAGGTGCCCATCGGCAGGACCTGCGTCTGGCCGTAGAAGTCCGAGCCGAGCCCGAGCTCGTAGTCGCCCGTCGCCGGGTTGAGCGTGCCGATCTGCCCACCGGAGGTCGGACCCTGCACACAGTACCAGTCGGTGCCCTGGCTGCCGAGGTCGCCGATGTCGAAGGTCAGCGCGCCGGCGGTGTTGTGGAGCGCCGTGACCGGCGGAACCGTCACGTTGACCTGCTGGTTGACGGTGGCGCTGGACGCGCCGATGTTGACCGCCTGATTGGCGTCGGCGGTCGGCTGGATCTCCTGCGCACTGGCGACCGCAAGGCCGAACACGAGCGCGAGGAACCCAACGGTAATGAACTTTCTGACCATGCTCTTCCCCCTCATTGTGAGAAGCTAGAACTCGATTTCGTGATGCCTGCTTTCGGCTTCGGCCGCGGAGCGCGCGCTTCGAGAGTGGCGCAGACACCGCGGCTGACGTCCTTGCTCGCCAACCACCTCCTCACCGCGTTCTCAATCTGCGTTCACGATAGGAGGGGACCCGTTACCCGCCCGCGACCGGTTCGCGCGTCGTCCTGGCGCGCCCCGCCAGCTTTGCGTTACACTGAGTCCATTCCCGACGGATGGGGGACACGCGTGAGTAACGTCATGAGTAACGCTCATCTGCGCGTCGTGATCCACGGGAAGGCCAGGCTGGAACGCAACGGCAAGCCCGTCGACCTTCGCCGGAAGGGCCTCGCGCTCGTCGCGTACCTCGCGGTGATGGGACCCGCGTCGCGTGATCAGCTCGCGAGCCTTCTGTGGGAGAAGTGGACCGGCCGCAACAACCTGCGGGTGGAGCTCCACCGGCTGGCGGAGGACGCCGGCGTGGTGCTGTTCGACGCGGGGGAGGACCCCCTCGATCTGCCGGACTGGCTCTCGGTGGACGGCTCGCCGGAAGATGGCGTGTTGCTCGACGGTCTCGACGGCATATCCGCCGGTTATGACGCCTGGCTGGAGGCCCGGCGCGGCAAGGCGGACCGGGATGGCCTGAACAACAACCACGCCTCGGCCATGGCGCGGAATCTGGCGTCGGAGGTGCGCCCGCCCTTCCTGGTCGTGGTGCGGGCGCGGCCCATGGGTGACGTCGACGGCTTCACCGCCGCTCTCGGGGAGGCGCTCCACCTGCCCGTGGTGCAGGGCGCCGGCGGGCCCGCCAAGGCGGTGCACGTGTTCTCTCCGCCGTACGATGACGACTTCCACGACGCAGTTCTCGGTCGGGAGCGGGGCGTGTCGGTCGTGCGTGTGCCGGCGTACGGCGAGGATCCGCTGCAGCTTCTGCTGCTGCGCAACGCCTACGATCCCTCGCGTGTGCGCTTCGTGGAGCTCCCGTCCCTCACCTGGCCGGACGCCCGCTCGGGCGTCCTCCATGACCGACCCTTCGACCTGGCGGCGGAGGCCTACATGTGGTCCGGCGGCAGCGCCGGGTTCCTGCGCGAGCTCGCGCGGATGGGCTGGGCGCGCGATGAGGACGGGCGCCTGGCGTTGCCTCAGAGGGTACGGGCGGCCTACCAGTTGGAGATCCGGCACGCCAGCATGGGCGCGCGCCTTGCGCTGGAGCGGTTGGCCGTGCACCCCGGGCGCTTCACGGATGGCCTCATCGACAAGCTGGGCGCCCGCGATGCCGTCGACGAGCTGGAGCGTCGAGGCTGGCTCGTCTACGACGGTGCGTGGCGCTTCCGGGACCCGTCGGCCCGGCTGGTGCTGTCACGCTCGCTTCAGTCGGGCCGTCGGGCTTCCTACCACCGCGCCGCCGCGGAACACTTCACGGCCGAGGGGCTTTGGCTGGCGGCGACGTTCCATCAGCTGGCGGCCGGCGACGCGCCCACCGTGGCCGGACCGGAGCGGGGCGATTCCGGCCTTTCGTACTACGCGGTATTGGCCTGGCTCGGGCTCGACGTCGACGGCGCGACGCCGGAGACGGTCTCGGTCGGCGCCGGTCAGGAGCTCGCCCTGCTCGAGCTGGGACGACAGGGGCGAGGCCTGCAGGGCGAGGGGGCGGAATGGCAGGTCGTTCGTTGGGGCGGTCAACGGCCCTCGTGGGCGAGCTTCGAGCTACCGGACGGTCCCCAGGTCCTGCACGTCACGGGGCGTACCTGGATCGACCCCGTCCTCGGCCTCGGCGTCGACGGCGATGCCACGCCGTTGGAGCTGGAGGTCGGCTGGGGCGCCCGGGCCGTGTTCCTGGCGGGCCTACGGGAGCCGGTGGTGATGGACGGCATGTTGCTGCTGCCGCTCGGCCCCACCGTCGACGTCTGGCTGTTGGTGCCGCCACAGAGGGAGCTGCGGGTTCTCAGCAAGGCGGACACGGCGGTGCTGGAGCTGGAGATCACGGTGCACAGGGCGGGCAGCGGTGTCGGAGGCGGTATTCCTGGCAGGCGCGTGACCGCACTGGACCTCACGGGTGGGGTGATGGAGGTCGGCGAGAAGGTGGAGCAGTGGATCTGACGCTGGACCTCGGTCGTCGGCTCCGGCGGGCGGGCGCCCGGATCGCCCTCCGGGGCTTCGCCTCGGTTCCGGTTCGTGCGCCCGCCCTCGCGGCATGACGGAAGATCGCCGAGCGTCACGCGACGCGGGCGCGGCGATCGCCGGCGTGCCGTCGGGACGTCCCGACGGGCCCGGCGTCGCGCTCTTCGTCGATACCCAGAACCTCTACTACGCCGCCCGCGACGGCTACGACGCCGCGGTCGACTACCGGCGCCTGCTCGAGCTGGCCGTCTCCGGCCGTCGCCTGCTCTCCGCCACCGCTTACGTGGTCGAACGTGAGGGCGACAGCGGCGCCTTCGGCTTCGTCACCAAGCTCACCGCACTCGGGTACCGGGTGCGACGACGGGCGGTGAGGGTTCACCGCGCCGACGATGCCGGCCGGGTGGTGATGGAGGGCGACTGGGACATGGGCATCGCCGCCGATATGGTGCGCGCCATGCCCCACGCGGACGTGCTGGTGCTCGGCTCGGGCGACGCCGACTTCACGCCCATGGTGGAGCTGGCGCAGCAGGCGGGCAAGCGCGTCGAGGTGTTGGCGTTCCGGGAGGCCGCGGGCCAGGCGCTCATGGACCAATGCGACCGCTTCACCCACCTCCCCGACGTCGATGAGATCTTCGTCCGGCGCGGGTGAGCGTGCCCCGGCGCGTGTCGCGCGTCGACGTCCCGGGCCGGCCGGGCATCAAGCCGGTCCGGCGCAGGCGCTCGGCCTCGATGGCCATCGGCCGGCTCCGCCCGGCGACCCCTCTTGCGTGGCGGCCGGGAACGCTGCCACCGCCCACACCCCATCCACCACCTCCAGATAGTCGAACGTCGCCGACACCACGTCCGACCACGCGCCGTAGACCGCGTTCTCTCGCGCCAGCAGCGAGCGGCAGGCGCTGACGCTCGGGCCCGTCGCCGCGCCGGAACGGCCGGCGCGTTCGGCCTCCGCCCGCCAGCTCGCCAGCTCGGCATCCAGCATCGCGCGCGCGTCCTCGACGGCCGTCCGGGCCTCGTCGAGTTGCCGGGCGTACTCCCCGTCTGCGGCCGCGAGCTCCGCCTCGGCGCGGCGCACGCGTTCGTCGGCACGCGCCCGCGCCTCGGCCATGGCGCCGTCGATGCGGACGTCGGCGCTCAGGCGCAGGCTCCACTGGTCGTCCTCCTGCGAGCCCACCTCGGCGGCCAGGCTGGCGCCGGGGCGGCCGCGGTCGAGTGACAGGCGGCCGGTCACCTGATAGCGGTCGGTCCTGGACTCGTAGGTGGCGTCGAGCGAGACGTCGCGGAGCATCGCGAAGGTGGTGTCGGCCCGGCGCTGCTGGCGGGCGGCCGCCACGCTCAGGGCCAGCCGCTCGTGCTGCGGGGATACAGCCGGGGCGGGAGGGAGGACGAACGCCGTGGGCTCGAGCCGCGCCTCGCCGTCGAAGCCGAGGGCGGCGGCGTCGGCCCGCAACGCCTCCAACGTGTGCCGGCGTGCCGTCAACACCGCCTGCGCGCGCCGAGCCGCGGGAGCGTCCGCTGCGTCGTGCGCGCGTGCCAGATCGAGCTGCGCCCGCTGCACCGCCAGCTCGGCCCGGAGGCTGCGACTCAGCAGGCGCAGGGCATCGAGCGCGTCCACCCGGCGCCAGTGGCGGAGGCGCTCCTGTGCGTAGATCAGGTCGGCGTGGTCGCTCAGGACGGCCGCCCGGTCGTAGCGCCAGCCGAGCTCGAGGCTCAGGTCGAGCGCCGGCGCCAAGGTCGCCGGGTCCTCGACGTCAGCGCCGTAGCTGAGCTCCGGTGCCATCCTCAGGGTGGCATCGGTACCGGCGGAATCGCTCGCCAGCGCCGATGCCGTTGAGGTTACGGCGGCCGCCTGCCGCAAGGTGCGCTCGCTGGCGGGGGTGGCGGCCAGGATGTCGCTCGGGGTGTACGCCAGCGTCGCCCCGCTGAACAGCGGAACGGCGGCGAGCGCCAGCGGCCGCAGGGCGCGGACGAGGCGGCCGGCGGCGCGGTCCGCGGCGGGAGGCTTCACCGCAACGGGTCCCGCGGCGGCATGTCTCTCGGAAGCACGGCTCACTGCGACGACAGCGGATGCACCCTCCCCCATTGCGACCCCCTCCAAGGCGTTGCCGGAGCCTAGCAGGCGGAGGGTTGGGTTGGGGTTGGCTCCGGCCGCACGCGGGCGCGCGCGGCGGCAACTCGCGATCGGCTCGGCCGTCGTGTCTGGCTCACGCCGAACGGGGGCGCGCGGGGGCTTCGCCGGAACGGTAGGCGAGCGGGCGGACCGGCGCGGCGCTAGCCCGCCTCCACCCCCAGCCGCTCCAGCAGCAGCTTGCGCACGGCCTCCGGCCGGGCGGTGCCGCGCGTCTCCTTCATCACCCGCCCGAGCAGGGCGTTGACGGCCTTGGGGTTCTCCGCCACGCTCTCCACGATGGCGGGGTTGGCCTCGATGACGCGCTCCACCACCTCGGCGAGAGCGCCCTCGTCCTGCATGAGCTTCAGGCCCTTGCGCTCCACCACCGCCTCCGGCGACTCGCCGGCCACCACCTCGGGCAGGATCTCCTTGGCGATCTTGCCGGAGATGACGCCCTCGTCGATGAGGCGAACGAGCGCCGCCAGATGCTCGGGGCGTAGCGCGGCTCCGGCCAGCGGCGTTCCCTCCGCGTTCAGCAGGCCCGCGACGTCCCCCACGAGCCAGTTGGCGATCGCCTGTGCCGAGCCTGCACCGGACGCGCCCGGTTCGTCGGACCCGCTGGCGGAAGCGTTGGCCGGAGCGTACGCGGCGGTGGCGGCGTCGAAGAGGGCCGCGGCGTGCACGTCGAAGGCGATGAGCTCGGCGTCGCCGGCGCGCAGGCCCTTCTCCAGGTAACGCTCCCGCTTCTGCTCGGGCAGCTCCGGCATGGTGTCGCGGATGCGCTCCAACCAGGCGCGTTCCAGCGCCAGCGGCGGGAGGTCCGGCTCCGGCATGTAGCGGTAGTCGGCGGATTCCTCCTTGCTGCGCAGCAGGTAGGTGCGCTGGCCGCCTTCGTTCCAGCCGCGGGTCTCCTGCGCCACCTCGCGCCCCTCCTCGAGCAGCGCGCCCTGCCGCCTGATCTCGAAGGCGAGCGCCGCGGCCACGCTCTTGAAGGAGTTCAGGTTCTTGACCTCGACCTTGGTTCCCAGGCCGCCGTCCTCACGGCGCAGAGACACGTTGACGTCCGCCCGCATCTTGCCCTGCTCGGGGCTGGCGTCCGATACGCCCAGCGCCCGCGCGATCGCCTGCACCTGCGTCAGGAAGGCGCGCGCCTCCTCGGGCGTGCGCAGGTCGGGCGCGCTCACCATCTCGATCAGGGGGGCACCGGCGCGGTTGAGGTCGACCAGGCTGTGATCGGCGTAGGGGGGGTGGACCAGCCGGCCGGCGTCCTCCTCGACGTGGCAGCGGATGATGCCGATGCGGCGGCCGCCTTCGAGTTGGATCCAGCCGTGCTCCCCCACGGGCCGGTCGTACTGGCTGATCTGGTAGTTCTTGGGCGCGTCGGGGTAGAAGTAGTGCTTGCGGTGGAACTGGGTGCGCTCCGGCACCTGGCAGTTGAGGGCGAGGCTGAAGCGCACCGCCTTCTCCATCGCGTCGCGGTTGGTGACCGGGAGCGCTCCCGGCAGGCCCAGGCACACGGGGCAGGTGTGTACGTTCGGTTCCAGCCCGAAGCTCTGTGCCGAGCAGCCGCAGAACATCTTGCTCTCCGTGCGGACGGCCAGGTGGATCTCGAGGCCGATGACGGGCTCGGGCATGCCGGCCAGTCTACCAGCCGCCCGGCTCGGCGCCGCGTCCCGACGGCGGGCGGCGGCGGGGCGCGCTCGGCCGGCGGGCAAGCTGCGCGGCGGGCTCCTCGCCGTGCCTCTCGCCGTGCCCCTCGCCGTGCCCTCGCCGTGCCCGGGAAGCACGATGGCAACGGACGCCTGAACGTTTCGGCCGCGTGCCGCTAAGGTAGAATGCCGCATGGTCGAGGTGGAGCTCGAGGACATCGCGGTGTCGGGCGACGAGAACCAGTTCCTGGTGCTCCTCCGGCGCAAGGACGGCAACGACATCCTCCCCATCCAGATCGACGCCATGCAGGCCATCTCGATCGCCAGCGGCCGCGGCAGCGAGCGCTTCGAGCGACCCCTGACGCACGACCTGATGGTGTCGGTCCTCGAGATGCTCGGCGCCGAGATCGCCCGCGTGGAGATCACCGACCTGGTCGAAGGCACCTACTACGCCATGCTCATCCTGGAGCGCTCGGGGGTGCGCTTCGAGGTGGACGCCCGGCCCAGTGACGCGCTGGCGCTGGCCGTGCGCGTGAAGGCGCCCGTCTTCATCGCGGACCACGTGCTCGATCAGAGCGCGCTTCAAGACGACGATTACGACGGCGACGGCGGCGCCGAGGCGTAGCCCGGGCGGCCCACGAGCCGGGCCCACGAGCCGGGCGGTGGGATGGCCGGGTTGTGAGGTGGCCGGGTTGTGAGGTGGCCGGGCTGGGCGCCGGCCCTCAGGGCGCCGGCCCTCAGGGCAGCGCCAGCGCTTCGACGGCCGAACGCAACGCCCGCTCCACCGCGTCGACGTTGGGACCCGCGCCCTGGGCGCGCTCCGGCTTGCCCCCGCCGCGCCCGCCGAGCTCGCTCAGGGCGGCGCGCAGCGCCGGCAGAACGTCCACCGAGCTGCCTGGGCCGCGCACGAAGCTGAGCTGCGCGCGTGCGCCCTCGCGCGCCGCGAGGAGCGCCACGGTCGCCTCCCGCTGCATCAAGAGCTCGCTCAGCGGCTCCAGCATCGCCGGGTCGACCTCCGCGGCCACCAGGCGCACGCCGCCGCGCTCGCCCGCGCCCGTCAGCAGGCGCTCGGCCAGCTCATCGGCGCGCTCGCCGCGCTCCGCCCGGAGCGCGGCCCGGGCCTCGGCCGCGTCGGCTTCCAGACGTTCCACCCGCGACGCGACCTCGGGCAACGGCGCGCTGAAGCGCCGCACCAGGCCGGCGGCGAGCGCGTGCTTGGCGCGGTAGTCGTCGAGCGCGTCCCATCCGGCCCGGAAGGTCACCCTCCGCAGCCCGCCGCGGACGCGCTCGCTCCCCAGCAGCTTGATCGGTGCGGCCTCGGCCGTGCCCGCCAGGTGGGTGCCGCCGCAGGCCGCCACCTCGAGGTCCCCCATGGCCACCAGGCGGATGCGTCCGCGCACCTTGGGCGCGCGTCTGAGCGGGTAGTCGCCAACGTCGCGCTCGTCCACCTCGAAGCTGACGATGGGCAGGGCGGCGTAGGCGAACGTGTTGACCAGCTCCTCCGCGGCGGTGAGGGCGTCGTCGTCCGGCTCGCCCGCCAGGTCGAGGGTGCAGTCGGAGCCGCGCAGGCTGACGCTGCGCGTATCGAAGCCGGCAGACACCCGCACGAACGCCTGCGACAGCAGGTGCTGGGCGCTGTGGCGCTGCATGTGACGGTAGCGGCGGTCCCAGTCGATGACGCCCTCGACCTCGCTGCCGGGCTCGGGCGCCGGCCCCTCGAGGCGGTGCCAGACCTCACCGTCCGCCAGGGCGACGTCGGTGACCGCGGCTCCGGCGAGGCGGCCGGTGTCGTGCGGCTGGCCGCCGGAGGTGGGGTAGAAGGCGCTCGCCTCCAGCGCGATCCAGGCGCCCCTGTCGTCCTGCCGGAGCTCGCGCACGCGCGACGCGAAGCGGCGCAGGTAGCTGTCGCGCTGCTCGAGGCGCATGCGGCCGAGTGTAGCTCGAGCCGTCACCCGCCCCGGCGGCTCCTGCGTACCGGCGCGGTAGGGTCGCCGCGGAGCGCGCGGCCGCGCCGCCGTCTTCCTACAATGGGGTCGCGCCCCGAAGCAGCGCAGGCACGGAGGCCACCGTGAGGACGCCGCATCTGATCCATCCCGCCGAGCCCGAGTTCGACGAGGTCGGCGAGACCAAGCTGGACCACCTCGTCTCCGAGCTCCTCACCGCCCTCGGCGAGGACGTGACGCGTGAAGGCATGAAGCGCACCCCGCAGCGCATCGAGCGCTCGCTGCGCTTCCTGATGAGCGGGTACGACGTCTCCGTCGAGGAGGTCGTGGGCGGCGCGCTGTTCACGGCCGAGGCCTCGGACATGGTGGTCGTCAAGGACATCGAGTTCTACTCGCTGTGCGAGCACCACATGTTGCCGTTCTTCGGCACGGCGCACATCGCCTACATCCCGTCCGAGAAGGTGCTCGGTCTGAGCAAGTTCGCCCGCGTGGTGGACGTCTTCGCGCGGCGCATGCAGATCCAGGAGCGGATGACCGCGCAGATCGCCGACGCCCTGGCGGAGGTCCTGCGGCCCGAGGGCATCGCGGTGGTGACCGAGGCCAGCCACCTGTGCATGATGATGCGCGGCGTGGAGAAGCAGGGGGCCACCACCCGTACCGCTTCGATGCGCGGGGTGTTCAAGACCGACGCGCGGACGCGTCAGGAGTTCATCGAGTCGATCCGCTGAGGCCGCGGGCGCCTGCCCTCACTCCGGCCGCGCGACGTCGGTGGGGCGGAGCGCGCTCCGCGCTAGCTCACAGCAGGACGTTCGCCTCGAGCCACGCGGCTACGCCGCCCTCCTCCGGGGAGCCGACGTGCTCGGCGGCGGCGGCCAGCAGCTGCGCGGGCGCCTGCGGGCCGACGGCCACGCCGTGGCCCGCCCACGAGACCATCGTGAAGTCGTTGAGGCCGTCGCCGAAGGCGACGACTTCGCTCCTGGGCACGCCCAGCGTCTCGGCGATGAGCTGCAGCGCCGAGCCCTTGTCGGCCTTCGCCGGCAGGATCTCGAGGAAGCCGTCGCCCCACAGGTAGCGCAACATGTCGGGGTGCCGCTCGGCCACCGCGGCGTCGACCTCCACGCTGCGTTCGGGCGAGTGGAAGACGAGCTTGTCGGCGTCGAGCGCCATGCCGGTGCGGAAGCGGTCGACGCGACGGCTGCGGGTGTGGGCCCAGTCCCAGCGGCCGTCATCCGGGTCGCGGACCCACAGCACGTCGTCGACGATGCAGCTGAACTCGATCCCGCCGTCCCCCAGGTAGCCGCCGAGAAGGCCGTCGACGTCGGCGGCCGGGATGCGCCGGCGCCGCAGCTCGCGACCGTCCTCACCCATCACGTGCCCGCCGTGGTTGACGCTGAAGGGGCCGAGCACGGTGAGCTGGTCGAGGTAGGGCCTGGCGGCCGCCAGCGGGCGCCCGGTCAGGACCGTCACCAGGTGCCCACGCTCGCGCGCGGCGCGGATGCTCCGCTCGATGCCGGAGGGGAGCTCGAAAGCGTCTGTGACGAGGGTTCTGTCGAGATCGAAAGCGAGCAGCACCAGGTGAGCTTACACCATGGGCGGCCGGCCTTCCGTTCCCGTCACCGCATCGGCATCGGGGCGGAGGAGGGCGTCCACAGCGACGCGTCGAGCGTGAAGGTCTGCAGGTTGCCGTCGTTCTCGCCGGCGTAGAGGACGAGGCGCGCGCCGCGCCAGCGGGCGGCCAGGTTGCTGGAGAGCGGCGCATGCAAGGACAGCTCCAACTCCGGCTCGCAACCGGTCAGCGTGCAGGCCACCAGCTGCACGCTTCGCAGGTCGGGAGTCGGCAGCGCCAGCACGTCCACGCCGCCGGTGGCGCCGGTCGCGCCGCCTCGCGGCGGCAGGAGGGCGCCGAGGTCGAGGTTCCGCGACCCCAGCACGTGGTTGGTGACATCGAGGGCGAAGCGCGACACCTGCAGCGCGCCGCCGACGAAGGTGTAGCGTTCCAGCGGCCCCCCGAGGTGCGGCGTGCGCACCGCGTAGGCGTGGGCGCCGTCCGTCGCGAACAGGTTGAGCCAGCGCTCGCCGGTGCCGATGGGCTGCGCCGTCGCCGTCACCGTGAGGCCGGCATCGGTGAGCGCCAGCGCCACCACGCCGGCGCCCCGCTCAGGCGTGGAGCGCGTGATGAGCATGCCGTCGCGGCCGGCCGCCGGGAAGGCGGCGACACGCCGCTGCTCGATCACCGCCGGCGCGGCCAGCCGGTAGGCGGCTACGGCGTGGAGGTCGCGCTGCGACAGCAGCGTGACGGCGCCGGCCTCGATCTCGTCGCCGAGCACGCCATGGCGGTAGCGCTGCGTCGGCTCGGAGAGCAGGGCGATCGCGTCGCCGACCGGCGTCGGGTCGCCGTCGGGGAGGGCGTCGAGCGCCTGTCGGGCGATCACCTGCAGGTTCGGGGAGAGCAGCAGCACGCTGCGCGCGTCCGAGCTGACGGCCGCCACCGTGCCGCCTTGCAGGCAGGCGGGCCGGCTGTGCGGGCTCACGGCGGGTCCGCGCGCGTCGCCGGTGAGCGAGCGCAGGTTGCCGTCCGCGTCGACGGCGAGGAGCGCGTCGCCGCAGCGGCGCAGGCTGTCCCCCCGTACGCCGTGCGCCAGCGGCGTCACGCTGCCGTCGTCCTCCAGCAGCGTGACGGTCCCGTCCGAGGACAGGGCGGCGGCCCCCTGCGCCAGGGGCGTGACCCACAGCAGCGGCCCCGCGGCCCGCGCCGCCGGGAGCCAGGCCCATGCGAGGAGGAGCGCGGCGAGCATCCCCGCCGGCACCCCCGTTCCCGGGCACGCCCGCGCTCCCCGACCGCGCGCCTCCCCCGTGGCGGCGTCGGAGCCCCGGCGAGCGCGGACGGGCGCGCCGCCGCGGCGTGCCGGAGGGATCGTGCGGGGGGGCCGGGACGGCATCGCTTGAGACTATCAAGTGCGGTCTCCAGCAAGGGCGACGCTGCGCGTGCCGCCGTGTGCGACCGGGGTCGCGCTCGGGCCCGCCGCGGGGGGCGATGCGGCCGAGCGCCGGCCTCGGCGGCCGGAACGGGACGCGCCAGTGTCGAAAGCGCCGCCAGGTGCCCTCGGGAGCGTCGGCGGCCGGTGATACAATCCCGTCGACACGGTTTGGGGCGCCCAGCCGCCTCAGGAGGTTTGTCATGTATCGAGGTAGAGAAGGGCAGTGGGCCTTCGTGCTCCACCGGATCTCCGGGGTCGCGTTGGCGCTGTATCTGCTCCTGCACGTCTTCGACGTCGGCCTGGTGATGTACGGGCCGAAGGGCCCGTTCAACGTGTTCCTGGCCTTCTACCACCAGTGGCCGTTCCGGATCGGGCTCATCCTGGTGATGGCGGCGGTGATCTACCACGGCCTGAACGGCCTGCGCATCATCGTCATGGACTTCACCTCGTGGGGCATCAAGTACCAGCGTGGCATGTGGTACGGCGTCCTGGTGCTGACGACGGCGCTCGGGATCCCCATCCTGATCAAGGTCGTGCCTGAGATCCTGGCGGGCAAGGCCTGATGGCGGCGCGGCCGAGGACCCTCGAGCAGGCGCGCGCCACCTACGACACCAACCGGGAGCTCGCCTGGTGGGTGTTCATGCGCATCAGCGGCTTCCTGCTGATCTTCCTGGTGTTCGCGCACATCTTCTTCAACAACATCCAGATCAACGTCGCCACGGTCGACTACGCCTACGTCGCCGAGCGCCTGTCCAAGGCCTGGGTCAAGGTGTACGAGTCGTTCCTGCTCGGGCTCGCCATGCTGCACGGCAGCAACGGCCTGCGCTACTCCATCGAGGACTACTTCCGCAATCCCGCCACGAGGTTCTGGCTCAAGGCCGTCGTCTTCACCGTCGCCGCCGGTCTGTTCGTGGTCGGCGTGATGGCGTTGTGGGCCTTCAGCTACCAGCAGATGGGCGACGCCATCAACGCCGTGGGTCACGGCGGCTAGGAGGCCGGACAGCCACATGAAACGTGCACACAGATACGACGTCATCGTCGTCGGAGCCGGCGGCGCGGGGCTCATGGCGGCGCGCTACGCCGCCCAGAACCCCAACGTCTCCGTGGCGGTGATCTCCAAGCTCTACCCGACGCGCTCGCACACGGGCGCGGCCCAGGGCGGCGTCGGGGCGGCGCTGGGGAACATCAGCGACGACAACCCCGAGTGGCACGCCTACGACACGGTCAAGGGCGGCGACTACCTCACGGATCAGGACGTAGCGACCACCTTCGCGCACGAGGTGATCGAGGCGGTCTACGACATGGAGCACATGGGGTTGCCCTTCAGCCGCACGCCCGAGGGCAAGATCGCCCAGCGCAAGTTCGGCGGCCATACCCGCGAGCACGGCAAGTCCGCGGTGGAGCGCGCCTGCTACGCCGCCGACCGGACCGGGCACATGATCCTGCAGACGCTCTACCAGCAGTCGATCAAGACCGGCGTGACGTTCTTCAACGAGTTCCACGTGCTCGACGTGCTCATCGAGGACGGCGAGGCGCGTGGCGTGGTCGCCTACGAGCTCGCCACCGGCGAGTTGCACACCTTCCACGCCAAGTCGACCATCATCGCCACCGGGGGCTTCGGGCGCATGTTCAAGGTCACGTCCAACGCCCACGCCCTCACCGGCGACCTGACGAGCATCGTCTACCGGCGCGGCATCCCGATCGAGGACCCGGAGTTCTTCCAGTTCCACCCCACCGGCCTGTACCGCATCGGCGTGCTCCTCACGGAGGGCGCCCGCGGCGAGGGCGGGATCCTGCGCAACTCCGAGGGCGAGCGGTTCATGGAGCGCTACGCTCCCACCATCAAGGACCTGGCGCCGCGCGACATGGTGAGCCGCGCCATGTACCTCGAGGTGCGCGAGGGGCGCGGGGTCGGTCCCGACAAGGACCACATCCTCCTCGATCTCACGCACATCGACGCGCACGTCATCGAGGAGCGTCTGCCCGACATCACCGAGTTCGCGCGCATCTACCTCGGCGTGGATCCCATCACGGAGCCGGTGCCGGTGCAGCCCACGGCCCACTACGCCATGGGCGGCATCCCCACCACCATCGACACGAACGTCATCGTGGACGGCGCGAACACGGTGGTGCCGGGGCTCTACGCAGCCGGCGAGGTGGCCTGCGCCAGCCTCCACGGCGCCAACCGGCTGGGCACGAACTCCCTGGGCGACCTGCTGGTGTTCGGCAGGCGGGCCGGCATGAACGCCGCGGCCTACGCCGCGAAGGCCGATCTCCCGGATCTGCCGGCGGACGCCGAGGAGCGCGCCCGCGCGCTCGTCGCCGCCGCCCGGGCCGGCTCGGGCAAGGAGAACGTGGCCGTGCTGCGCAAGGAGCTGCAGGCCACCATGATGGACCAGGCGTCGGTGTTCCGCACGGCCGAGACGCTGCAGGCGCAGGTCGACGAGGTCCGGGAGCTGAAGCGGCGCTACTGCGAGACCGGCGTGCAGGACACGGGCGCGCAGTACAACACCGAGCTCATGGAGGCGTTGGAGCTGGGCTTCCTGCTCGACAACGCCGAGCAGCTCACGAACGCGGCCCTCAACCGCACCGAGTCGCGCGGCGCGCACTCGCGTGAGGACTACAAGGAGCGCGATGACGACAACTGGCTCAAGCACACGCTCGTCTACAAGGATGGAGACGGCGTGCGCATCGACTACAAACCGGTGACGCTCGGCACCTACGAGCCGAAGCCCCGGGTCTACTAGAGGACTCCTGAATGGACGTCACCTTCCGAATCAAGCGCTTCGACCCGGACAAGGACACCCGCGCCCACTGGCAGGAGTTCCACATCGAGGCCGGCCCGATGGACCGGGTCCTCGACGTGCTCAACGAGCTCAAGTGGCAGCAAGACGGCAGCATCAGCTACCGCCGCAGCTGCGCCCACGGCATCTGCGGTTCCGACGCCATGGTGATCAACGGCGTCAACCGGCTCGCCTGCAAGGTGCTGGTCAAGGACCTGGGCGACGAGATCACGGTGGAGCCCCTGCGGGGCCTGCCGGTGCTCAAGGACCTGATCGTCGACATGGAGCCGTTCTTCGACGCCTACAAGGCGGTGTTGCCCTACTTCATCAACGACGACCCGGCCCCCACCGAGGAGCGCTACCAGAGCGTGGAGGATCGTGAGCGCTTCGACGCCACCACCAAGTGCATCCTCTGCGCGGCCTGCACCACGAGTTGTCCGGTGTTCTGGACCAACGGCCGCTACCTCGGCCCTGCCGCCATCGTCAACGCCCACCGCTTCATCTTCGACTCGCGCGACCAGGGCACGGAGGAGCGCCTGCAGGCGCTCAACCAGGTCAACGGGCTGTGGCGCTGCCGCACCGCCTACAACTGCACCGAGGCGTGCCCGCGCGGCATTCCGGTGACGCAGGCCATCGAAGAGGTCAAGCGCGAGGTGCTCTGGCGCCGGAGCTGACCCGGGCGGGGCCGGCCGCGCGGTGGCCCCATGCCGGCGGTCCGAGGGTGCGCCCGTGACGGGCGTGTGGCGCTGAGCTGACATGCCTCCGTTCCCCATGCAGCGCACGGCCCGCCCGCCAGGGGCGGGCCGTGCGCCGCTCGCCGCTTCGGAGGTGCGTTGAGTGAACGTCCTGCTGGTCGTCGTCGGTGTGGTGCTGCTCTACCTGGGCGGCGAGGTGCTGGTGCGCTCGGCGAGCGGCCTGGCTTCCCGCCTCGGCGTGCGGCCGCTCGTCATCGGGCTCACCGTCGTGGCGTTCGGCACCAGCGCGCCCGAGCTCGCAGCCAGCCTGACCGCGGCGCTGTCGGGTACCTCCGAGATCGCCGTGGCCAACGTGGTCGGCTCCAACATCGCCAACATCGGGCTCATCCTCGGCCTCACCGCGCTGATCTACCCGCTGGTCGGCAGCAGCCGCTTCGTGCGCCGGGAGGTGCCGCTGATGCTGCTGGTCACCGCGGCGCTGGCGCCGGTGTTGTGGGGCGGGCGCATCGGCCGCTGGGAGGGCGTGGTGCTGCTGGCGCTGCTGGGGGGGTTCCTGTGGGCGATCACCCGCACCGGCTCGGGCCTCGTGGAGGAGGCGGCGTCGGTCACCGAGACGGGACGGGCGCCGGTGTGGCTGGCTGTGGTCGGCGTGGCCGCCGGGGTCGTGCTGCTGGCGGTGGGGGCGCGGTCGCTGGTGAGCGGCGCCATCGCCATCGCCACGGCCTTCGGGGTGCCGCAGCGGGTGATCGGGCTGACGCTGGTGGCGCTCGGGACCAGCCTCCCCGAGCTGGCCAGCAGCATGGTGGCGGCGCTGCGCCACGAGACCGACATCATCCTCGGCAACATCATCGGCTCCAACGTGTTCAACCTGTTGGCGGTACTGGGCGTCACCGCGGCCGCGCACCCGATCGCCTTCGACGGGCGAGCCGCTACCCCGGACATCCTGGCGATGGCGGCGTTCAGCCTCGCCCTGCTGCCGCTGATGTGGCGGGGCGAGCGCCTCGGCCGGGTCGCCGGCGGGCTGCTGCTCACGGGCTACGTGGCCTACGTGCTGCTGCTGGTGGCGTAGCGCCTTCCGCCGGCGATGGCGGGAAGGCGGCCCTGCGGCCTCCTGGCACGCCCGGCCGGTGCCGGCCTGCGATCACGCCCGCGCGCTCGGCGATGACGTCCTGACGCCCGCCCAGCCAATCGAGGCTGGCGCGCAGGTCGCGGGTGCCCCGGTGGTTCAGCCAGTCGAGCAGCAGCCCGCCCATGAAGCGTGCCATGCATAGAGCGCGGTTGCGGCCGGCGAAGAGGTCGACCGCCAGCGCCAGGTAGCCTTCGCGGGCCGGCCCGGTCGGGTCAACCCACCTCGGCGATGGCTTCGATCTCGATGGCGACGTCCTTTGGCAGGCGCGCCACCTGGAAGGCGCTGCGCGCGGGCGGCTGGCTGGGGAAGTAGCTGCCGTACACCTCGTTCATGGCGGCGAAGTCGTTCATGTCCGCCAGGTAGCAGGTGCACTTCACCACCCGCTCGAGGCTCGAGCCGCCGGCGGCGAGGACCGCCTGCAGGTTCCGCATCACCTGCCGGGTCTGCTCCCGCACGTCGCCCTCGACCAGGGTGCCGTCGGGAGCGAGCGCGATCTGGCCGGCGGTGAACAGCAGGTCGCCGACCTGCACGGCCTGCGAGTAGGGCCCCACGGCGGCGGGGGCCGCGTCCGTCTCTACGATGCGTCTCATGGGCCAAGCCTAATGAATTCTCGGTCGTCCCGTCGGCTTCTCCGTGACCGCGGGCGCGGCGCCGGCGCCACCTCCACGGCCCGTGGTCGAGCACGGGCCAGTCGGGACGTCGCCGCGCAGGGGCAGCGGCCGTGGACGCATGGCGTCATGGAGGGTCGCACGCCGCGGGTCACCCACGCCACAGGCTGAACAGCAGGAACAGCAGCAGGAGGTAGAGCGAGCCCAGGATCCAGATGCGGTACGGGTACCAGGGGTGCTTGCGCAGCTTGCTCAGGGGACCGTTGGCGGGGTACTCGTCCTCGATCTTGCGGATGCCGCTCATGGTGTCGCTGATGTCGACCGACTCCGGCCCCTCCGCCCTGGCCGGCAGGGCGTAGCGTTTGGGTCGCGCCTCCACCTGCCGGACCTGGACCACCACCGCCGTCACGTTGTCGGGCGCGCCGCGGTCGTTGGCCTCCGAGACGAGTCTGGCGGTGGCCTCCTCGGGCGGGGAGGAGGCGACGATCTCCGTCATCATCTTCTCGGAGAGCAGCATGCTGACGCCGTCACTGCACAGCAGCAGGCGGTCGCCGGGCTTGACCTCGAAGTGCAGCACGTCGAGCCGGAAGCTGGCGGTGGCCCCGAGCGCGTTGGTGATGACGTTCCGCCAGCGATGGTGGCGCGCCTCGTCGGCGGTGAGCAACCCCTGGCGGACGCGGTCGGCGACCCAGCTGTGGTCCTTGGTGAGCTGCTGGATGGTGCCGTCCCGGATCAGGTACGCGCGCGAGTCGCCGACGTGCCCGACGAGCCCCACCTGGTCGTCGAGGTAGACGGCGGTGAGGGTCGTTCCCATGCCGTGCACCTCGGGGTGGTCGACGGCGTAGTCGTAGACCTCGAAGTTGGCCACCTGGGCCGCGCGCGCCAGCGCCACCGGCGGCAGCAGGCGGCTGCGCTCGAGCTCCCGCTGGAGGACCTCGACCGCTTTGCGGCTGGCGATCTCGCCCGCGCGGTGGCCGCCCATGCCGTCGGCGACGACCGCCAGGTATCCCGCCCCCGAGATGCGCCCGATGTAGAAGCTGTCCTGGTTGACCGCTCGAACCCGGCCCTCCTCCGAGCGGCCGGCGCCAAGGATACGGGTCTCGGGCCCCGGCGCGGCGGAGCTGCGCGCTGCCATGTCGAACCATTCTAGCCGCACGGTGCGCACGGGTCACGTCGGGAAGCGGCTTCAGCGCCCGGTGGAGCGCTTGGGCGCCGCAGGGCTCTGATAGAATCTGCCGCATGAGCTCCGCCTGGCGCACGGCAGAAGACGTTCGCGCCGGCGCCCGGAGCGCCGTGTCCGTCGTTCGGGAGGCGCTCGACCGCGCCGGCGCGGCGCGTGATCTGAATGCGCTGGTGGCGGTGTTGGAGGCGCGGGCGTTGGACCGTGCGGCCGCCGTCGACGCCGCCGTGGCCCGTGGCCTGGACCCCGGCCCGCTCGCGGGCGTGCCCGTGGTGGTGAAGGACAACCTGTGCATGGAGGGGGTGCCGGCCACGGCCGGCTCGAAGGCGTTGGAGGCGTTCGTCCCTCCCTACACCGCCACGGCGGTGGCCCGGCTGGAGGCGGCCGGCGCCGTCGTGATCGCCAAGAGCAACCTGGACGAGTTCGGCATGGGCTCGACCAACGAGAACTCCGCGTTCGGGCCCGTCCTCAACCCCTGGGACCGCGAGCGGGTGCCCGGCGGCTCCTCCGGCGGCTCGGCGGCGGCGGTGGCCGCGGGCGTGGTAGCGCTCGCGCTCGGAACCGACACCGGCGGCTCGGTGCGGCTGCCGGCATCGTTCTGCGGCCTGCTGGGCGTCAAGCCGACCTACGGGCGGGTCTCCCGCCACGGCCTCATCGCCTACGCCAGCTCGCTCGATCAGGTGGGGGTCCTGACGCGCAGCAGCCGCGACGCCGCCTTGGCGCTGTCGGTGATGGCGGGGGTCGATCCCTGCGACGGCACCAGTCTGGACGCCGACGCCGGCGCGCTCGAGGCGCTGGCCGCGGCCGGTCGGCCGGAGAGCGTGGCCGGCCTGAGGGTGGCGGTGGTGCGCGAGCTCAGCGCCGAGGGGAACGATCCCGGCGTGTTGCGGGGGATCGACGCGACGCTGGGCGCCCTGCGCGGTCTGGGCGCGGAGGTGCGCGAGGTGAGCGTGCCCAGCGTGCGCCACGCCGTGGCGGCCTACTACCTCGTGGCCACGGCCGAGGCGAGCAGCAACCTCGCACGCTACGACGGCATGATCTACAGCAGCCGCGACGGCGAGGATGCGCTGGGGCAGGAGGCGGTCATGCGCCGCTCGCGCGGCCGCAGCCTCGGCCGCGAGGCGCGCCGGCGCGTGCTCATGGGCAGCTTCGCGCTGTCCGCGGGCTACTACGACGCGTACTACGGCAAGGCGCTGAAGGTGCGCCGGCTGATCGCCGAGGACCTGGCGAGCGCCTTCGGAGACGCCGACGTGCTGCTCACGCCGACGGCGCCCACGCCCGCCTACCGCCTGGGCGAGAAGCAGGGCGATCCGCTCGCCATGTACGTCGGCGACGTCTGCACCTGCCTTGCCAACCTGGCGGGGATCCCGGCCGTGAGCGTGCCGGCGGGCCGCACCGAGGCGGGTCTGCCCACCGGCGTGCAGCTGCTGGCTCCGGCGCTCGAAGAAGCGCGCCTGCTGCGCCTCGCTGCGGCGCTGGAGGGCGCGGCGGGGGAAGCGTTCGCGCCGACCGCCCCCGGCTTCTAGCGGCGGCGCCCGTTCGCCGGACGTCTAGGCCTCGAACAGCTCTCGCGGGAAGTCCGTCAGGCGTTCGCAACCGTCCTCGGTGACGCGCACGGTCTCGGTACAGCCGACGCCCCCCTTGCCCGGGATCTGGACCCACGGGAGCAGGTGGAAGGTCATGTTCGTCTGCAACGGCCGCCCCTCGCCGGGCTTCATGCTCAGGATCTGCCCCTCGCCCCAGTCGGGAGGCACCGCGATGCCGATGGAGTAGGCGGTGCGCGACGCCTGGTTCTCGCCGAAGCCGGCTTCGGCGATGACCGCGCGGCTGACGCGGTCGACCTCGCCCGCCGGCACGCCCGGCTTGATGGTGGCGACCGCGGCGTCGAAGGCCCGCAGCACCACGTCGAACGCGGTCTTGAGCTCGGCGTCGGCCTTGCCGACGACCACCGTGCGCATCATGGCCGCGTGGTAGCGGTTGCGGCAGCCGCCCACCTCGAGGAAGACGATGTCGGGCGACCGGATGGTGCGGCCCTTCCAGGTGGCGTGCCCGATGGCGCCGCGTTCGCCGGAGGCGATGAAGGGCATGATGCTGGGCCAGTGGCTGCCGCCGCGGATCAGGCCGGCGGTGAGCTCGGCCGCCACCTCGTCCTCCGTGCGCCCCTCGGCCACGGCGTCCACGCCCGCCCGCATGCCCGCGGCGGCCGCCTTCGCGGCGCGGCGTATCAGGGCGACCTCCAGGTCCGACTTGACCAGCCGCAGCTCCTCGATGAGGCCGGAGACGTCCACGAACTCGGTGGTGGGGAGCGAGTAGACCAGGCTCTGCTGCTGCGAGGCGGTGAAGAACCAGCAGTCCTTCTCGTAGCCGATGCGGGCGTCCGAGAGCCCGTGGTCGAGCAGGCGCGCCGCCAGCGAGGACATGATGTCGTCGCTGTCGTGATATTCGTAGTTGAGCTCCACCCAGGTGTCGGCGTCGATGCCGCTGGTCTCCAGCAGCCGCGAGAAGGTGAAGGGCTCACCGTGCATGGGCACGACCATGCCCTGGAACCAGTAGTGCCCCGGCGAGTCGAAGCCCGTGAGGTAGGAGATGTTCTCCGGGGTGGTGGTGAGCATGGCGTCCAGCTCGTGCTCCGCCATCACGCCGCGGAGCGCGTCGAGACGCCGCTGGTACTCCTGCATGGGAAAGACGAGGTCCTCACGCTGCCGCATCGGTGGTCCCTTCCGCCCGCGGCCGCAAGGTTGACAACCTCTCGGCGGGACGCGTACACTCTCGTTGTCTACAACTTGTATACAAGTGTTGCGCTCCCCGCATTCTAGGTCCGAAGTTCCCCGCCGGTCAACCATCCCCGCCCCCTGCTCGGCACCTTCCGGCAGCCCTCAGGGAGGAGGCGTCTGAAAGAGTATGCAACAGCGTTCGACCACGCTCGGCTCTCGCGGCGTCGATGCCATCTACACGGAGCTTCGCGACCGCATCTGCCTCCTGCGCTATCCGCCCGGAGCGATGCTGAGCGAGAACGTGCTGGCCCAGGAGTTCGGAGTCAGCAGGACGCCCATCCGGCAGGCGCTGCAGCGCCTCGAGTTCGAGGGCCTGGTGGTGAGCCAGCGAGGCGTCGGCACCATGGTCAAGACCGTCGACCTCCAGTACCTCAAGGAGGTCTACGCCCTGCGCCTGAAGCTCATCGACCTGATCGGCGAGATGTCGCCTGCCCGCGTCACCGAGGACGACCTGGAGCTGCTCTCCGGCCTCGCCGCGGACGCCAGGGCCCTTCGCGAGACGCGCGATCCGGGCGCCCTGGCGGGGATCTATCTTCGCTTCAACGAGGAGCTCTCCCGCGCCATCGGCAACCAGCCGCTGCGCGAGATCGCCGACAGGCTCTTCTACCAGACCACGCGGGTGTGGCTCCAGCTCCTCCTCGAGATGACCTGGGAGGACGAGGTGGACTACATCGTGGACGAGATCGAGAGCGTGCTGCAGGCGCTGCGGCGCGAGGACATGCAGGCGGTCGCCGGCGTGCGCCGCAAGCACATGGTGCTCTGCCTCGGCCGCATCAACAGCTACCTGGAAGGCCCCATCCTGGCGCTGCCGTGAGGCGGCGGAAGACAACGCTACGAGTCGAGGAGGTCGGAGAACATGACGAAGCGCGAAACCCCTGCGCTGGACACGCTCGCCGTCTGGGCGGGCGAGGACAGGCCCACCATGCAGGGCGCCACCCAGGTGCCCGTCGTGCACAGCGTCTCGTTCGGGTACGACGACGTGGACGAGTGGCGCGAGGTCGCGCTGGGCCGCCGTGAGGGCCACATCTACGGCCGCAACACCAACCCCACCGTGCAGGTCTTCGAGGAGAAGATCCGCCAGCTCGAGGACGGACCCGCGGCCACCAGCTTCGCCACCGGCATGGCGGCGATCAGCAACACCCTCTTCACGCTCCTGTCGCCGGGCGAGCGGGTGGTGTCGGTGAAGGACACCTACGGCGGCACCAACAAGGTGTTCACCGAGTTCCTGCCGCGTTTCGGCATCGACGTTCAGCTGTGCGAGACCACCGACTTCGGCGCCATCGAGGCCGAGGTGGCCAAGGGGTGCCGCGTGCTCTACCTGGAGAGCCCGACCAACCCCACCTGCAAGATCATGGACATCCGGCGCCTGGCGGCGGCGGCGCACGACGTCGGCGCCACCGTGGTGGTGGACAACACCTTCGCCACGCCCATCAACCAGAGCCCGCTGACGCTCGGCGCCGACCTGGTCGTCCACAGCGCCACGAAGTACCTGGGCGGCCACGCCGACGCCCTGGGCGGGGCCGTGATCGGGACCGCCGCCGATATCGAGCGCATCTACCACTTCCGCGAGATCAACGGCGCGACGTTGCACCCGGAGGCCGCCTACCTCCTGCTCAGGGGCATGAAGACGCTGGGCCTGCGCATCGCGCGGCAGAACGCCAGCGCGCTGACCATCGCCCGCCACCTCGAGGCGCACCCCTTCGTGAGCGCGGTGTTCTACCCGGGCCTCGAGGGGCACCCCAACCACGACGTCGCCGCGCGTCAGATGCGCGGCTTCGGCGGCATGCTCTCCTTCCAGCTCGAGGGTGGCTTCGACAGCGTGCGCAGCTTCCTGCCGAGGCTCCGCTTCGCGCACCGCGCCGCCAACCTGGGGGCGGTGGAGACGGTGGTGGCGCCGCCGGCGACCGGCAGCCACGTCGAGCTCAGCGCCGAGGAGCGCGCCGCCATGGGCATCCCCGAGAGCCTGGTGCGCTACTCGGTGGGCATCGAGGACGTGGGCGACCTGATCGCCGACATCGACCAGGCCCTCGACTACGCCGCCGAGCATCGAGGCGTAACGGAGACCGCATGAGGGCGGCGGGAGCGAGCACCGCGCCTGACGGGCCCAAGAGGACGCGGCTGGCGCTCATCGGGTTCGGAACCGTCGGGCAGGGCTTCGCCCAGATCCTGGCGGAGCGGGGCGATGCGCTCGCGGCGCGCCATGGCCTCGAGGTCGTCGTCACGGCCGTGAGCGACTTCAACCGGGGCAGCGTCTACCGGGCGGCCGGCTTCGATCCGCGCGAGCTGCTGGGAGCGGCCGACGCCCTCGAGACGCTGGAGGCCGACGCCAAGGGCTGGGACGCGCTCACCACCATCTCCGAGTCGGGCGCCGACGCGGTGGCGGAGCTGAGCTTCACCGACCTGAAGACCGGCGAGCCGGCCCTCACGCACGTGCGCGAGGCCCTCTCGCGCGGCATGGACGTGATCACCACGAACAAGGGGCCGATCGCCCTGGCCTTCGCCGAGCTTCGGAAGCTCGCCGCCGAGCACGGCGCCGGCATCGGCGTGGAGGGCACCGTCATGAGCGGGACGCCGACCCTGGCGGTGGGCGCGGGCATGCTGGCGGGCGCCGGGGTGACCCGCATCCAGGGGATCCTCAACGGCACCACCAACTACATCCTCACGCGCATGGAGGCGGGGCTCGACTTCGACACGGCGTTGGCCGAGGCGCAACGCGAGGGGTACGCCGAGGCGGACCCGAGCGGTGACGTCGACGGGATCGATGCGGCGGGCAAGGTCGTGATCCTGGCCAACCTGGTGATGGACGCCCCCATCACCATGGCCGACGTCGAGCGCCGCGGGATCCGCGATGTGAGCGCCGCCGACGTGGCCGCGGCGGCCGAGGCCGGCGAGCGCTGGAAGCTGATCGGCAGCGTCGAGAGGCGCGCCGACGGCGGCGTCAGCGCGTCTGTGGGGCCGGTGCGGCTGCCGCTCGCCCACCCGCTGGCCGGGGTGGGGGGCGCCGTCAACGCCTGCACCTTCACGACGGACCTCCTCGGCGACGTGACCATCCAGGGGCCCGGCGCGGGCCGGCTGGCCACGGGGTACGCGCTGGTCGAGGACCTCATCGCCCTGCGCGGGCGCGCCCCGCAAGGGTCCGGGGGGCGATAGCCATGGAGATGTTGCTGGCGGATGCATGGGTCGAGCGCGACGCCGTCATCGAGGTCATGGATCCCGACGACGAGCGCGTCATCGACACGGTGCCGCAGGCGACGACGGACGACATGGAGCGCGCGCTCGAGGCCGCCGAGCGCGGCGCCGCCACCGCGCGTTCGATGGCCACGCACGCGCGCATGGCGGTGCTCTACCGCGCGGCGGACCGTCTGGAGGCCGAGCAGGAGGACTTCGCCCGGCTCATCGCCCGGGAGGGCATCAAGACCATCCGCGAGGCGCGCCAGGAGGCGAACCGAGCGGCGGACACGCTGCGCCTGAGCGCCGAGGAGGCGAGACGCATCCATGGCGAGACGCTGGCGTTCGATCAGCGGCCGGGCAGCGAGAGGCGCTTCGGCTACTTCGTGCCCGAGCCGGTCGGCATCGTGGCGGCGATCACCCCCTTCAACGATCCCCTCAACCTGGTGGTCCACAAGGTGGGGCCGGCGCTCGCCGCAGGCAACGCCGTGGTCCTCAAGCCCGACTCCAAGACGCCCTTGTCGGCCCTGAAGCTCGCCCGGCTGTTGCTGGATAGCGGCCTGCCGCCGGAGGTCCTGCAGGTGGTGACCGGTCGCGGCAGCGTGGTGGGCGACGCGCTGGTGCGCGATGCGCGTGTACGGGTGGTGTCGTTCACCGGCGGCAGGGAGACGGGCGAGGCGATCGTCAAGGCGGGCGGTCTGAAGCGCTACAGCATGGAGCTCGGCAGCAACGCGCCCACCATCGTGATGGAGGACGCCGATCTCGCCGCCGCCATCCCCGCCATCGTCTCCGGCGCGTTCTGGGCGGCAGGGCAGAACTGTCTCCACGTCCAACGTCTGCTCGTGCAGGACGGCGTCTATCAGGCCGTGCGGGACGGCATGGTGGAGGGCGCCGAGCGGCTGAAGCTGGGGCCGAAGCTGGACGAGACGACCGACATGGGCCCGCTCATCGATGCGCCGAACGCGGAGCGCGTGGCGAGTATGGTAGAAGAGGCACGGACCGCTGGAGCCCACCTCCTCACGGGTGGTGGTTACGAGGGCACCCACTTCGAGCCGACGTTGCTCGAAGGCGTCCCCTCGGGTACCCGCCTCACCCGCGACGAGGTGTACGGGCCGGTCACCATCCTGGAGAGGGTGCGTGACCTCGAGGAGGCCGTCGCCATCGCCAACGATGTCGACTACGGCCTCCAGGCGGCCGTCTTCACGCGCGACCTCGAGACCGCGCATCGTGCGGTCTCCGCGCTCCGGTACGGCGGCGTCATGGTGAACGACAGCACCGACTACCGCATCGACGCCATGCCCTTCGGAGGCGTCAAGGGGTCGGGGCTCGGACGGGAAGGCGTGAGGTTCGCGGTCCACGAGATGACCGAGCTCAAGCTGGCGAGCTTCCAGCTGGGGTGACGCGTTCTTACTAGGAGGGACCCGTGGCAGTGACGTCCGGCAGTGAGGGAAGCCCGCACGATGAGGCCGCCAGGGCCGAGGCCCTGAAGGGGGCCGAGCCCATGGTCCGGTTCGAGAAGGTGCACAAGTCCTTCGGCTCCCTGACCGTGCTCCGCGACCTGGACTTCTCCGTGAAGTCCGGCGAGAAGGTCGCCATCATCGGCCCCAGCGGCTCCGGCAAGACCACCATCCTGCGCGTGTTGATGACGCTGGTGAAGCCCGACGGGGGGAAGGTGTTCGTCGGCGATGAGCCGCTGTGGCACCGCGAGCTGGACGGCAAGCAGCTTCCGGCCGGCGAGAGCCAGCTTCGGCGCGTGCGCAACCGTATCGGGATGGTCTTCCAGCATTTCAACCTCTTCCCCAACATGAGCGTGCTGCGCAACGTGACCGAGGCGCCCATCCACGTCAAGGGCCTCAGCCGCGACGAGGCCGAGACGCGCGGCAAGGAGCTGCTCGACACGGTCGGCCTGGCCGACAAGGCGGGCGCCTTCCCGTCCCAGCTCTCAGGCGGCCAGAAGCAGCGTGTGGCCATCGCGCGGGCGTTGGCGATGGACCCCGACCTGATGCTCTTCGACGAGGTCACGTCGGCGCTCGACCCGGAGCTGGTGGGCGAGGTGCTGGGCATCCTCAGGAAGCTCGCCCACGAGACGAACATGACGATGCTCATCGTCACGCACGAGATGGGTTTCGCACGCGACGTGTCCGACCGCGTGGTGTTCTTCGACGCCGGCCAGGTCGCGGAGGAGGGTCCGCCCTCGAAGATCTTCTCGGAGCCCGAGAACCCGCGCACGCAGAGCTTCCTGCAGGCGGTGCTGCAGCACTGATCCGTGAAGGTCGGCCGCGCCGACGAAGGTCGGGCGGCCGGTCACCGAGACCGCCGGGACCCCCGGCGAGGGGTGAAGCGAGCGAACGGAAGGATGTGAGGACATGTCGGAGGAGCCGCTGTCATCGGCCGCCGGCCCGCGGCCACGCACGGCGGGCGGCCAAGCGAGCGGCACCGGCCTGGCGCCACCCTGACGCCGGCCGGAGCACACCGCCAGGGCGCGCCAAGCGGCCATCCTGCGCGCCCCAGACACGACGTTCGACCACAAGGAGGAACCATGGCCAACCGTACGCTGAAAGCCCTTTCGTTGACTCTGCTGACCGTTCTGATCGGCGCGCTGGCGTTCGCCCAGGGCGACCTGATGAGCCAGATCAAGCAGCGGGGTTACATCCGAGTCGCCACCGCCAACGAGATCCCCTACGGCTACATGGACCAGAACGGCGACGCCAAGGGCATCGCGCCCGACGTTGCGACCGCCGTCCTGAAGAGCATGGGCATCACCGACATCCAGTGGACCGTCACGGAGTTCGGCTCGCTCATCCCGGGGCTCAAGGCCAACCGATTCGACATGGCGGCGGCCAGCCAGGCGATCCTGCCGGCACGCTGCCAGCAGGTGATCTACTCGAAGCCCAACTCCAGCTACGGCGAGGGGCTGATGGTGAAGGCCGGCAATCCCAAGGACATCCACGGCTACCAGGACTTCGTGAACAACTCCAGCCTGAAGATGGGGATCGTGTCCGGCGCCGACCAGCTCGACTTCGCGCACGCGCTGGGCATCCCGGATAACCAGCTCGTCACCATCCCGGCCAACGCCGACGCGCTGTCGGCGGTCACGACCGGGCGCATCGACGCCTACGCCGGCACGGGCCTCACGGTCCAGCAGCTCGCGGCCAAGTCCGACCAGGTCGAGCCGGCAGAGCCCTTCAACGACCCCGTCGTGGACGGCAAGCCGGTGCGGAGCTGGGGCGGCTTCACCTTCAACAAGGACAACACCGCCTTCCGCGACGCCTACAACAAGGCGCTCGCCGACTTCCAGCAGACGCCCGAGTACGAGAAGATCCTCACGGGTTACGGTCTCAGCAAGGGCGACGTGCAGAAGGCCCTCGACAAGACCACCGAGGAGCTGTGCAGCGGGCAGTAACGCCTGAAGCGAACGGCGAGGACGCACGCGTCCTCGCCGTTCCCCCTATCTTCTGTGACGACGCCGTGAGGCCCGTACGCCTCGTCCTGCGCCGCCCCGACGGGGGCGAAGCGTCGCCGATGAGCCGCACCGCTATCCCGCGGCCCCCGGCGCCAGGCCGAGGTTCCCGGCCCACGCGCGACCCCTGTGAGGGGGGAGGACGGGCATGGACCTGAGCACCCTGCTGCCGCCGCTCTTGAAAGGCGCGCGGGTCACGGCCGAGCTGGCGCTGATATCCACCGGGGTCGGCGGCGTCATGGCGTTCGCCGCCGGCATCGGCAAGCTGTCGCGCTTCTGGCCGGCGCGCATGCTGTCGATCGTCTACGTGGAGGTGTTCCGCGGAACCAGCCTGCTGGTGCAGATGTTCTGGCTGTACTACGCGCTGCCGCTGCTGGGAGTCAGCCTCGGCGCCACCCTGGCGGGCGTGCTGGCACTCGGGCTCAACATCGGCGCCTACGGCGCCGAGGTGGTACGGGGCGCCATCCTCTCCGTACCCACGGGGCAGTACGAGGCGGCGGTGGCGCTCAACTTCACGCGCCGCCACACCCTCTGGAACGTGGTCCTTCCCCAGGCGCTGGTCGAGATGATGCCGCCCTTCGGCAACCTGGTGGTGCAGAACCTGAAGGACACCGCGCTGGTGTCTTTGATCACGCTGAGCGACCTGACCTTCCGCGCTCAGAACGTCCGCAACCTGACGCTCGATACGGTCCCCATCTACACCGCCACGCTGCTGCTGTACTTCGCCATGGCGCTGGTGCTGATGGTGATCATGCGCTGGCTCGAACGGGTCATCGCCAACCGCGTCGGAGTGAGTGCTGCGAGGGCCCGCTCATGATGTTCGGCATCCACTGGGACGTCAGCTCCGACTGGGCGTTCGCGACATCCATCATCCCCATCCTGCTGCGCGGGCTGATCATCACCGTGGAGGCGACGGCGCTCGGCTTCGTCATCGCGCTGTTCCTGGGTATGGTCTTCGCCCTCATACGGGCGGTGCCGCTGAAGATCGTGTCCTGGCCGATGGCCTTCATCATCGAGTTCGTGCGCGACACGCCGCTCCTGGTGCAGCTCTACTTCCTCTACTTCGTGCTGCCGACCTACGGCATCGTGCTGCCGGCCTTCATGACCGGTGCCATCGCCCTCGGCGTGCAGTACAGCGCCTACACCTCCGAGGTCTACCGCGCCGGCATGGAGGCGGTGCCGCGCGGCCAGTGGGAGGCCGCGCTGGCGCTGAACATGCCCACCTGGCTGGTCTACCGCGACGTGGTGGTGCCCCAGGCGGTGCCCCGCGTGGTGCCCGCCATGGGCAACTACCTGGTGTCCATGATCAAGGACACCCCGATCCTGTCGGCGGTCACGGTGTTGGAGATGCTCAACCTGGCGACCATCATCGGCGATCGCACGTTCCGGTATCTGGTGCCGCTCTCCGAGGTCGGCGGGCTGTTCCTCGTCCTCACCATCTTCAGCTCCTGGCTGGTGCGGGTGGTGGAGCGGCGGCTGCCCAACGACGGCATCCCGCTGAAGTAGCGCCGTGGACGGAGAAGATTCCTCGCGTACCGCGGGCGCGTTGGCGCCCAGCCTGCGTGACGTCTACAGGGCCCGCCGTGCCGTGGCGGGGGTGGTGCGCCGTACCCCGCTGGTCGAGAGCCGGGCTCTGTCCGCTGCTGCCGGCGGCGCGGTACACCTCAAGCTGGAGAACCTCCAGGTCACGGGCGCGTTCAAGGCCCGGGGCGCCGCCAACGCGCTGGCGTCGCTGGACGCCGCCGCTCGCGGCCGGGGCGTCATCGCGGTGTCGACGGGCAACCACGGCCGTGCCGTCGCCACCGCCGCCCGCCGCCTCGGCGTGAACGCCGTGGTGTGCGTCTCCGAGCGCGTCCCCGAGGACAAGGTCGCCGCGCTGCGCGCCACCGGCTGCGAGCTCCTCGTCGCCGGGGACAGCCAGGACGAGGCGGAGGTCCGCGCCCGCGAGCTGGTCGAAGAGCGCGGCCTCACGCTGGTGCACCCGTTCGATGACGCGCGCGTCATCGCCGGCCAGGGGACCATCGGTCTGGAGATCATCGAGGACCTGCCCGACGTGGGAACGGTGATCGTGCCGCTCTCGGGCGGCGGCCTCATCGCCGGGGTCGCCCTCGCGCTCACGGCGGCCGACCGCGGCATCCGGGTCGTGGGCGTCTCCATGGAGGCGGGCGCGGCCATGGCGCGCAGCCTGTCCGCCGGCCGCCCGGTGCCGACGCCGGAGGAGCCCACGCTCGCCGACAGCCTGCAGGGCGGTATCGGCGAGCACAACCGGCACACCTTCGCCATGGTGCGCGAGCTCGTCGACGAGGTGGTGCTGGTGGACGAGGAGGCCATCGCACAGGCGATGCGTTTCGCGTTCGAGCACGAGAAGCAGGTGCTCGAGGGCGCCGCGGCGGTGGGCATCGCCGCGCTGTTGCGGCGGCGGGTGCGCCCGGGGAGCGGCGCGAGCGTCGTCGTGTGCTCCGGCGGCAACATCGCGACGGAGCGGTTCCTTAGGGTCATAGGGGAGGCGCCGCCGTACCTCGGAGAGGAGGCCGACTGAATGGCGCGGCAAGACGTGGCAGTTCTGTACGAGGACGAGATCCGCGAGCTCGTCGGGCTCGACGCCGACGGCCTCGATGCGGTGCGCGAGGCCTTCCGGCGGCTGTCCTCGGGGGACGCCGTGCAGCCGCCCGTCATGCGTATCGACGTCCCCGAGCACCGTGGCGAGGTGGACGTCAAGGGCGCCTACGTGCGCGGCCTGGACAGCTTCGCCGTGAAGCTGTCCTCGGGCTTCTTCGACAACCCGCAACGCGGCCTGCCGACGGGCAGCGGCCTGATGGTGCTGCTCGACGCCGAGACCGGCGTTCCCAGGAGCGTGCTGCTCGACAACGGCTACCTCACCGACGTGCGCACCGGGCTCGCGGGCGCGGTGGCCGCGGACGCGCTGGCGCGCCCCGACGTGGACACGGTGGCGGTCCTGGGGGCCGGCTCGCAGGCCAGATGGCAGCTCCGGGCCCTCATGCTGGCGCGCTGGCCGCGTCGCGCGCTGGTGTGGGGGCGGCGCGCCGAGGAAGCCCGGCGCTGCGCCGAGGAGATGGAGGCCCTGCTGGGCATCGAGGTCCGGGCGGTCGAGACCGCCGAGGAGGCGGTGACGCGCGCGGACGTGCTGGTGACCACCACGCCCGCGACCGCCCCCATCGTGCGGGCGGAGTGGCTGCACCCCGGGCTGCACGTGACCGCCATGGGATCGGACGCGGAGCACAAGCAGGAGTTGGACCCCGACGTGCTGCGCCGCGCCGACGTGGTGGTGAGCGATCGCCGCGAACAGGGTCTCGCCATCGGGGAGCTCCGAGCCGCCCGCGAGGCCGGTGTGGACGTGAGCGAGGGCCGCGTCGCCGAGCTCGGCGAGGTGCTGGCGGGCACCCGGCCCGGCCGCACCGGCAGCGACCAGATCAGCGTCTGCGACCTCACCGGCACGGGCGTGCAGGACACCGCCATCGCCCGGCTGGCCGCGGCGAGGGCGGCCGAGCGAGGGTGAGGCGGTGGTCGCTTCGGCCGCCACCGATGCCTTCGGGTGGGGTCGGCGCCCCCCACGCTGGTTGGCGACGGCCGGGACGTGTATGCTATGCTCTTACGGCTTGGCTGCGACCGGCCCCGCCTGCGGCCGAACGATGATGCCGCGTCATCCACGGCGCGTGCGGCCGCGCCGGCTGCCCGGCCGACCCGTCGGATCCCGACCGGTCGCCGCGCGCTAGCCGGAGGGCGGTCACCCAGAAGGAGAACGTGAATGAAGCGCACGTACCAACCGAACAAGCGCAAGCGCGCCAAGACGCACGGGTTCCGCGTCCGCATGAAGACCAGCGGCGGCCGCGCCATCCTCAGGCGCCGGCGCGCCAAGGGGCGCAAACGCCTGTCGGTATCGGATCGCTGACGCCGGTACCGGTCCTCCTATCGCTGAAGGGGGACCGGGCCTTCCAGCGGCTACGCAAGGGACGTTCCGGTGGCGCGAAGCATCTCAGCCTTCGTTGGCGCCCGGCACCGCAAGAAGGACAGGTCCATGACGGACACGTGCGGGTGGGCATCGTTGTGAGCGGCAAGGTCGGCAACGCCGTTGTGCGCAACCGGGTCCGCAGGCGGTTGCGGGCGGCGCTGTCCGAGTTGCTCGCCGAGGGTGTCCGGCCGGAGGCCTGCCATGCCGGCAGGCCGTCGTTCGAGATGGTGGTGATCGCACGGCCGTCCGCGGCGCAGGCGACCTACCGGGAGCTGCACGGCACGCTCGAGCGCGCGCTGGCGCGGTCGGGGCTGCGATGACGCGCCTGTTGAAGCAGGCGCTCGCCGGGCCCATCCGCCTCTACCGGCGCTACCTGTCGCCGCTCAAGGCCACCCCCAGCTGCCGCTTCCACCCCACCTGCAGCGCCTACGCCATCGAAGCGATCGAGGTCCACGGCCCCCTCAAGGGGCTCTACCTGGCGGTGCGGCGGGTGCTCAAGTGCCACCCGTTCCACCCCGGGGGCCTGGACCCGGTGCCGCCGCGGGCGGACGCCCCCCGTCGACGCGACGACACCGCCGAGACCCATCTGCATGGCCATACGCACGGCCATCCGGCACACAGCCATCCGGCACACAGCCATTCGGAGGCACCTTGAGGACCCATCGCCCCCTCGTCCTGTTGGCGCTGCTGCTCACCCTGATCGTCGGCGGGCTGGCGCAGGCGCGCGTCGTGTTCGGCACAAACGACTTCGCCGTGTCCGACTTCAAGAACCTGGACAAGGCGCTCGCGACGTGCGACTCCTCCTCGCCCTCCTTCCTGTGCCGGTTGCAGAACGACACCATCACGCGCATCCCCACCAAGGGCGTGGACCTCTTCTTCGACGGCGCCGGCGAGTTGGTGGCGGCCTACGCCAAGGCCCAGAAGGGGCAGACGTACAACGACTACCCCATCGATCGCCGCCAGAACCTCATCCCGTACGACTCGACCATCCCCGGCGCGGCGGTGTTGATCGACGGCTCCTATAGCGCGCCGCAGGACGTCAGCGGGAGTTGGCAGCGCAGCAGCGATATCGAGTTCAAGGGCACCTTCCACTATCGCGAGGGTGGGTACCGGGTCGAGCGGGTCGTCACGGTCAGCGCCATCAGGGAGCACATCGGCGTGCAGCTGACCGTCACGCCGGTGGCGGGCGCGCAGGCGGGCGCGGGCTCCGGGGCCGCTGCGGGCTCGGGAAGCTCGGGCCAGGCTGCATCCGGCGGCGCTCCTAGCGTGTCGCTCGTCACGCCCGGCATCGCCGGCACGGCGGAGCCGGTCGTGAAGATCGGCCACGGCGCCGACTTCACGCTGAACCCGCCGGCCGGGCAGGGGTACAGCGACCCCACCTACGCATCGCTCCAGAACAACAACAACAACACCGGCGACGCCATCGTGCTGCGGCCCGCCAAGGGCGCGACCGGCGTGGAGGCGGAGTTCCTCAAGCCCGACCGCGTGGCGCTCACCACGTCGCTGGCGGCCGGCGGTCCGGCCACGCTGTCGGCGCAGCTCTACACCGGCCGCAACGAGCTGGTGCGCTACTACCAGGAGGGCTACCTGGGGCTGCCGGGCCTGTTCCGGCCCAACATCCTGGGTCGGCTGTCGCTGTACATCGTCGAGCTGCTGGTCATCATCCACGGGTACGTCGGCAGCTGGGGGCTGGCCATCATCGTGCTGACGCTGCTGTTCCGCGTCCTGATCTGGCCGCTCATCGCCACGCAGACCAAGTCGATGTTCGGCATGCAGAAGCTGCAGCCCAAGATCCAGGAGCTGCAGAAGAAGTACAAGGACGACCGCGAGAAGCTGACCCAGGAGACGATGAAGCTCTACCAGGAGGCGGGCGTCAACCCCGCCGGGGGCTGTCTGCCCATCCTGCTGCAGATGCCGCTGTTCATCATCCTGTGGCGCGTGTTCGTCAACTTCGAGTTCAACCAGGGCTTCCTGTGGCTCCCGGACCTGGGCCAGGCGGACCCCTTCTACATCCTGCCGGTCCTGTACGTGCTGGTGATGCTGGCCACCTCCTGGTTCTCGGCGCGCGGCAACCCCCAGACGCTGCGTCAGTCGATGTTCATCAACCTGATCTTCGTCTTCATCATCATCAACTTCCCGGCCGGCGTGCTGCTGTACTATGTGGTATCCATGCTGGTGCAGGTTTTCCAGTACTGGCTGGTGAGCCGCGGCCAACCGGCCCCGGTCGTGCCCGCCAAGCGGGCGAAGTGAGGCGAGGACTGCATGGACGACCGCGATCTCGACAGGTACCTTGAGGACCTCGGCATCAACATGGACGAGGAGGACCAGCAGGAAGCCCTCCTCCCCGACGAGGAAGGAGAGGCCTTCGAGGCCCCCGTCGTCGTCCCCGCCGCTCCCCTCGAGGGCGACGCCCGCGAGCGCTGCGAGGCGTTCCTGGTCGACCTGCTGCTGAACTTCGATCCGAGCTACGCGGTGGAGGTCGAGGAGGTCGACGAGAACGAGATCCGCGCGGAGATCTACGGCGGCGATCCCGGGAAGGTAATCGGGCGGGCGGGCCGCACCCTGGCCGCCCTGGAGTTCATCACCAACGCCGTGATCAACCGTGAGGAAGAGGATCGCGTGCGCGTCTCCATCGACGTCGGCGGCTACAAGCAGCGTCGCGACGAGCGCCTGCGCGGCGAGGCCCGCAAGGCGGCCTCCCGCGTGCGCAAGACCGGCCAACCCGTCGAGCTGGACGCGATGAGCGCGGCGGAGCGGCGTGTGGTGCACATGGCGCTGGCGGACGACCCCGACATCATCAGCGAGTCCTCCGGCGAGGGCAAGGACCGGCACGTGGTGGTCAAGCCCGCTCCCTGACGAGACGTAGAATCGAGACATGCTGCAGCGCATCCGCGACGCCTGCGCGCGGGTGGCCCAGCGGGCGCGCTTCGTGCGCATCGCGGGGGACGCCGAAGACTACCTGGCGACCTTCGACGCCGGCGCCCTCACGCGCCCGGCCTACGACACCAGCTGCCACTACCTCGGCGATCCGGAGGCCACCGTCACCTACGTGATCGCGCTGGATGCGGTGAACTTCGGATCCGGCTACTTCCCGAGCCTGCGACGGGCGCGCGGCGAGCGCGGCTACCGCATGCTCGCGCGGGGGCTGAGCGCATGGTTCGAGGCCGACGCGCCGGGCGCGGAGAGGCTGGCGGCGATCGGCGTCGCGGACGTGGCCGAGGTGCTGGGGCAGGACCTCGACGACCCGCTGCGCCTCGAGCTCATGCGCCTCTACGCGGAGGCGCTGCGCGAGCTGGGCGGCTACGTCACGACTCGCTTCGGGGGTCGCTTCACCTCCCTCGTCGACGCCGCCGGGCACCGCGCCGAGCGCCTGGCGGCGCTCCTGGCCGAGATGCCGTTCTTCCGCGACGTGTGGCGCTACGACGGACTGGAGGTCCCGCTCTACAAGCGGGCGCAGATCGCCGCCTCGGATCTGGCGCTGGCGTTCGGCGAGGCGGGTTACGGGGCGTTCAACGACCTGGAGCGGCTGACCATGTTCGCCGACAACCAGGTGCCCCACGTGCTGCGCTGCGACGGCGTGCTGGAGTACGCACCCGCGCTGGCGCGTCGCATCGACCGGGGGGAGCGTCTGCGCGCGGGCTCCCCCGAGGAGATCGAGCTGCGCGCGGTCGCGCTCGCCGCCGTGGAGCGCATCGTTGTGGCGGCACGGAACCGCGGCTTGGCGATCCGCGCCCGCGACCTCGACGTCGCGCTGTGGGAGCGCGGGCAGGGCGCGCCCTACGCGGGCCGCGCGCCGCACCGGACGCTCACGACGGCGTACTGATGGAGCGTTCCGGGACGGTCACGTGAGCGTCGCCGAAGCCCGCCTGCTCGCGGTGCGCCGCCTGCGCGCCGCAGGCGTGGACAGCGCCGAGGCCGAGGCGATGACGCT